>Ga0209187_1002204_pt1 | contig 19233 bp, 13 predicted proteins | sample BantaG_FD_187430 | JGI IMG/M metagenome (GOLD analysis project Ga0209187, IMG submission 187430) | Marine algal microbial communities from Bantry Bay, Ireland - BantryBay_4 metaG (SPAdes) (version 2) | ecosystem: Host-associated > Algae > Red algae > Unclassified | place: Bantry Bay, Ireland...
AATGGAATATTTTGGATGAGATTTTTGGTTTTTGAAATTCAGTGATGCCTGAGTATCAGTGGATTGAGAAAATGAAAAATATCGCCAAAAGAAACATTTTTTTTTTGTGAGTTTTCAGAGTAAGCTCAACTTTATATATTAAGTAATTATGCAATATGTAAATAATTGAAAACAATAGACTTATTCAATTATATCACTATATATTTGGTCACTTCTTAATCTAGATATTTACAAAATAGCCCAGTTAAACGTCTTCTATGAGTCTTTGGATGAAAAATAAGAACAAATCCCTGCTTTGTTTTTTTATTCGATGCAAATAATTTCAAGTTCATTCTATATCTTACGACTGCAAGAATCTGAATCCATTTATTAAGTGTTGTGTTAACGTGGGTCTCAGTTGTATATAACTTTAACTGGTCCCGCCATTTTATAAAATCTAATGAACTTATGAAGAATTCATACTACGTATTCCTTTCCCTTCTTTTTTTATTTCTTTCGTTTAGTACCAGTGCTGAGCCTTCTTTAGAATATTCTGAAGATGCTTGCGGATATGTATTGGTTATTAATCGGTCTAGTTGTGCGCAAACTGTTTATTGCCACGAAATTTCAGGGGATAATAATGTCTACAATATGGGGACTATAGCCCCAGGTGCTCAAACCACAGTATATCCTACTGCTGATCAAGCAAGAGTTTGGTCTGAGAATGCACAAGGTGAAGAAATGGTCTCCAAAAATACACAGTGCTCTCAAAACTATGTGGTTTATGTAGATAATTGTGTAGTATATACCTGCACTGCCCAAATTGTCAATAATGGCTGTGAAACGCTTAAAGTCTATGCTGCAGTTAATGGTAATTGGGTGGTTGTCGAACAGGTGCCAGTTGGTGAATCTATAAACTATCATATAGATCAACCTGGAGTAGCGCTTATTTTTGCATACACGTACGATGATGTTTTAGGAACAGTTACCGCACAATGCGGTAAAACGTACACCATCAATGATGACGACTGTGAAGAGGATTGTAATGTATACCTGACTAACAACGCTTGCCAAACAGTCAAGGTCTATGTGCAGTATGCAAATGATTGGACACTAGTCGGCAGTATTTCAAAAGGGAGTACTTACACTCACCTAACTGTAAGTGCTGCAAAATATAAATTTCTATACGCCGATGGGACTCATGTCGCTTCATGGACTGGTTGGTGTGGAGAAGCATACTCAATTGATGATACGTGTCAGAGTTCTTGCCCTATATATTTTGAAAATGATGCCTGTGAAGAACTATATGTTTATTTAAGAAAATCGAATGGTACTTCGGTGCTCATAGGAAGAGTTGCAGTGGGCGTTACTTCTAGCCATCCAAATGCTGTGAATGGTTCTACCTATATATTTAAATATGCTGATAATTCTACAGTTTCAACATGGACAGGTTGGTGTGGTGAAAAACATGTCATTGAAGATACTTGTCACAATTCTTGTCCGATTTATTTTGAGAATGATGCTTGTGAAGAGCTTCATGTTTACTTGCAAAAATCGAATGGTTTAGTGTTTATAGGAAAAGTTGCTGTGGGAGTTACTTCAAGTCATCCAACTGCTGTGAACGGTTCGACCTATGTGTTTAAATATGCTGATGGTTCTACAGTCTCTACATGGCAAGGATGGTGTGGTGAGAAGCATGTCATTGAAGATACTTGTCACAGTTCTTGTCCGATTTATTTTGAGAATGATGCTTGTGAAGAGCTTCATGTTTACTTACAAAAATCGAATGGTTTGGTGTTTATAGGAAAAGTTGCTGTGGGAGTTACCTCAAGTCATCCAACTGCTGTGAACGGTTCGACCTATGTGTTTAAATATGCTGATGGTTCTACAGTCTCTACATGGCAAGGATGGTGTGGTGAGAAGCACGTCATTAAAGATACTTGTTCACATGAATGCGATGTCTTTTTTGACAATGATGCATGTGAAGATGTATTAGTATATCGAAGAGATAATCATGTTTGGAAGTACGTTGGGACTCTTGACAAAGGTGTGAAATATAAATTTTCAACTATAGCTGGTACAAGTTTTACATTTAAATATGCAGATGGTACACAAATAGGTCAATGGAATACTTGGTGCCATGAAACTTACACGATTGAAGATGATTGTTCTAGTTGCGAAACACACATAACAAATAATGCTTGTGACAAAGTCCAAGTGTTTGCTCAGGTAGGTTACGATTGGAAGCATATTGGTTCCTTAGATAAGGGGAAGACCTTTAAACATATGACGGTAAATGGTACAAAATATGTGTTCAGATATGCTGATGGTACAACTATTGGCTCATGGACTGGATGGTGCGGAGAGTCCTTTACTATTAATGATCAGTGTCAAACAAAATGCGATGTGTCTATTAAAAATAGAGCTTGCAATAAACTAGAAATATTAGCCAATATTAATGGAACACTTGTTTCAAAAGGCTTTATTGATGTTGGGCAAACAGCTATAATACATGCCTTTGAAGGTATACATTATATACTAAAGAATCCTGATGGAACTCACGCAGGTAGCTGGACATCAGAGTGTGGTAAAATTTATACCGCTTACAAACAATGTCCAACAGAATGTGATGCTTACTTAAAAAATAATGCATGTGAGAAATTATTTGCGTTCAAAGTAGTAGATGGATCGTCAACTGCAGTAGGTAGTGCAGCTATAGGATCGAATCTTCATTTATCAGCCTTTGAAGGTACTACATATGTATTTAAATATGCAGATGGTTCAGTTGTTGGAGAATGGGATTTAGAGTGCAATAAGACCTTTACAGCACACCAGACTTGTACGACTCCATGTGATGATGTTACAGTTACAGCTATAAAAATCTATGATCAAGAGACAGACATGGAAGTAACTGGAATTGGAGCGATTAGTGATGGTGCAACAATTGACGGTGATTTACTTCCTGAAGAATATTATATCACAGCAGAGGTTTCAGATGCAACTGAGTCTGTGACTTTAACCGTAGATGGTTGGAGAGCATGTGAAAATTTTGAGCCTTATACATTCCCAAATGCTGCACATGAAGGCACTAATTGGGATGGTGGTGCAGGTGCTCACTCGGTAACTGTAAGTGTTTCATCAGAAGCAGATTGTTATTCAAATACTTGTCAAACTGTTAAGGTTGATTTCACCATTACAGAACCTACACACGTCGATACTTGTACATTGCAAGCATCAGCGAGCCAATCTGCTCCTACTTGTGAAGGCGCTGTAACATTGAGTGCTTCAGTTAGTGGGCAATCTACTTGCTGTGATGGCGCTCAAGATGCACTATGCGGGACCAGAGTGGATTATGGAGGATATGTCATTGATGTTGATGCCATAAGTGGATGTCCAGATGGAACGGGTATTCGATTATGGGCAGCAGGTTCTGCAGCTCCTACATTCGCAACTGTTGATCTTGGAGACACAGTTACAGCTGGAAACCAGATCTGTATTCCTATGTTCGTCAAGCATTGTCTTAACACAGATTCAACAAGTGCTTCGGCTTCAGTATTTACTTCTTTGGAGGTTGATACAAATTTTGTTACACTAGGAGGTGCTATTTTCCAAAATACTGAATTTGCTAATTTCTGCTTTGATTTAAGCAGCGATACTAGATTTGTAAAAATTGTAGATAACGGTCAGTGTTCATTTAGAGTTGATGCCGTTCAAGTAACTCCTGTTAATTGTGCAGGTAATTCATCAGTAAGTTATTACTGGTTGAATTCTGTTGGTGATACAATTAGTACATCATCATCAGTTGCAGTTAGTCAAATTGGTGACTATACCTTAGCAGTTCAAGATTGTGCTGGATGTATTTCTGTAGTTGAAGACATCATTGTAGCTAGTACAGACGGAGAAGGATGTTCTACCCCTGCCGAAGCTGGTAACTTGGCTCTTGCAAATGGAGATACCTCTATTGATATATGTATCGGAGATGGTATTAGTGATGCGTTCGATGTTGTCTTAACTGGCGAATCAGGTGAGTCTAGTGTTTATGTTGTTCTAGATCCACTAAGAAATATTCTTGCTATTCTTGACGGCCCTTCTTTTGAATTGGAGAATAGTGCTGATGCCGGTTTATGTATTATTTGCCATGTCAGTTTCAATGGAGAGTTAACAGGATTCGAAGTTGGTCAGAATGCCAATGATGTTGGTGGTGATATTGATTTTTCTAATGAGATTTCAGTTACTAAATTTACTTCTGGAGGCCCATGTGGTGACGGAGGTTTATTTGCAAGCACAGAGTCAAGATCTTTGAATGTTGAATTAAGCGAAGTGGTCATGTTCCCAAATCCAGTGAGCAACACACTAAACTTACTGACAAACTTAACACCGGGAACTTCAGTTAATGTTGAAATATTTACTGTCGATGGTCGATCAGTTCAACGTTCGCCAATGGTAGTTGAAAAAACAAATCAAATCAATGTTGCGGAATTAAGCAGCAATCAATTTTATTTGATTAGAGTCCAACAAGGAGATCAAGGAGTGTTTGTAGATAAGTTCTATAAGTCTGAATAATAAGCAACACCTTTTTTAATTATATTAAAAAGAGCTTACTGATTTATCAGTAAGCTCTTTTTTTATGAAGCTCTTTGGGTTCTATTCGCCTTTAAGCAATTTTGCGTTTTTTGTTCTCTGAAGTTTGTAACTTCAGATTAATACGCTTGATTCAATCGGAATGCTTTGAGGACACAGTCCTCAAAGAACTAAGTTTAAAAATAAGATTGCACATACATGAGCAATAGTATCAAAGCAGACGTTCATTTATTTAATATTAGAGACAATGAAAATTGACTTGTAAGTCGATTTAAATTTTTATAATTTGTATCAAACTAAAAAATGTAAAAGAGCATCTTTTTTTAATTGAGATATTTATTTTTTCAAACATGTCTATAAAAGCTCAATCGATGAATAACGAAACACTCCACAGTATACTTTGCACAGTCAGTGATACACTATCTGGTCAAACTGGTCAATGGCAATTGTTGATCGATGATGTTCAAATGTTTTGTTTGACTGATGAACTCCATAATCGAATGAGAATAATTTCTCCAGTTACTGATGTTACTGAAATTGGACAAGAAGAATTAATGAAATGTATGGTAGCTAATTTTCATTCAGCATTAGATGTTAGGTATTCTATTTCAGATGGTATTATTTGGGTTGCATTCATTCACCCATTGCGAGAATTGACAAAGGAGCAAGTCATCGATGCAATGAAGCAGGTCTATTCTGGAGTGCTTACTTTTGGTGGTACTTATACCAGTTCTAATCTCAGTTTTCCTACTAATGAGGAGAATAAAACTAAGATGAATTAAAGTAAAAATCCCTTACCTAGGTGATCCTCTGGGTCTAACCAAAATTCATGTTTGCCTGTAAAGAAAGCATTGCCTGTCACCTCAGGTATGACTGCATTGACGCCGTGATAGTTTACTTCTCTTACAATCTTTACTGACATCTGACTATCGATGATACTGTTGATTTTAATGCCTTGATTCAATTGCAAAGTGCCATTAGCATGTAAGATTGCAGCCCTTCCTGATACTCCGGACCCAGTTGGACTTCTATCTAATTCTCCGTCTGCGAAAATGCAAACATTCTTACTGTGTACCTCTTCATCTTGATGTTCTTCTCTAAATATACAGCCATACAAAAAACTCATTTCTTTTTGTGACGGATGTATAATTTCTGTATTCGTTTTGATGACATGTTGTTTAAATCGCTTACCTAAAGAGATTAAGTCAAAAGAGTTCTCAGTCGAAAGATTCATTCCAAATTGGACTATATCTGTGTATGCATAGAATGCCCCACCATAAGCCAGGTCGTAGGAGATTTCTCCATATGATTCAAACTGAGTGTTGTAAGTGCCGACATAAAAAGAAGGGACATTTTTAAAGCTGACTTGCTTCACTTTACCATCAATGACTTTACTTGTTATAGACAATTGACCGCATGGGGCATCAATGTTGAATGAGGTAAATGGCTCTAGAATGTCCTTGATCCATCCAAGTTCTACAGCCGCTTTTCCAATAGCAATAGTCGCATGTCCGCACATCGTGCTATAACCTTCATTGTGCATAAATATGACGCCAAAGGCAGAATCTTCTCTTTCTGCTTCAATCCTCAAGAGGCCATACATATCGCGATGGCCTCGTGGTTCCCACATGATAGATTTTCGTAAGTGATCATATTCTTTTAATATAGTTTCTCGAGTAGCTAAAATGGAGGATTGTTCAAAACTAGGAAAACCACTAATGACGATGCGTAGTGGTTCACCACCAGTATGCATATCGACGGTTTCGATTTTTTGAAATGAATGATTCATTGAAATCATAGATGTAGGTTTGATTCAAGATATTATAAATGTACTTGTTAGAAGAGTTTCCTTATTTAATAGTCTTCTCCACGAACACAAAAATTCCTTCTACCCAAAGGATACCCGTGTCAATGTCGTTTTAAGAGCAACTTACTTAGTTTATGTAGAGTATAATGATATTATAAAAATAAAAATTATGCTTCCATTAAATAGCAATCCAAGACATGTCTGCCACGTAATTGGCTCTTTTGATTTAAAGCTGATTAAGGTGAAAATCAATCCCATTATACTCAAGCTGAATATAGTAACTACAAGTATAAATTGTGAGTTAGTATTTGAGTCTCTCATTAGGAATGTACATCGCACAGTTTTAGTAACAAAATTTAAAAGGATAGCAGACAACAACACTGAATAATAAGATAAGTTAGTGAACGTAAAGTGTTTACTTAAATAGTTGTCGTTTATATTCATTACGTGTTCTTGCATGATTAAGCTATTTGATTTTTAATGGGATAACTAGTTCTCTTCTTTGGGTATAAATTCCAGTATATCTCCAGGTTGGCAATCCAACTCTTTGCAAATGGCTGCTAGTGTTGAAAATCGGATTGCTTTTGCTTTTCCGGTTTTCAAAATTGAAAGATTGGCAACTGTTATACCGATCTTGGATGCAATGTCTTTAGACATTCTCTTTCGCTTGGCTAGCATGACATCTAAGTTTACAATTATAGGCATGTTATTAACAGATTAATGATGATAAATTATATGACAAGTTTCTGTTCTTCCTGAAGCGAAATCCCTGATTTGAACACTTCAGCCAATGCGATGATTCCTGCACCAACAATGAATTTTCCTGTAAATATTTTCGGAAATGGTAACATGCCAAGATACTGTTCGCCAGGGGCATTTCCTTTGAATAGACAATTTCCTTCTCCAATCAAATTCGGCATGATGTCATTCGTGATCCATAATGCATATCCGTAATCAAAAACAGAACTCAGAATAATGACAAACCCCATGATCTGTATCAGCTTCATCCGCTTTCTAGTAAAAATTTGATCTTGCTTTTTTATTTTCACTATGAAATAGAAGAGCAGCAAAATAGCCGAAGTCAAGAAGAATTTAACAGATTGTCCATAATGTGCGATTTTAAAATAGGGGACTGCAGCATCTGGATTTTCTAGAGAGTTATCTATAGATATCTTATTGAAATAGACCTTAATGGGAAACTTCTGGTTATCCTTAAGTACATATTGTTCGGTCACCATTGAGCCAGGTAATGGGATATTGGCAGTTTCGCAATTTACGCGATATGCGCGTTCAAGTTGATACAGAGCATCTAAGCAATAGCTAATTGAACCAACTACTGCAATAATGGAAATAATGATAATGATGAATTTGGAAATTGGATTGAGTGTTGAATGATTCATAAGTCGGTATTATAAAGTGAGCCATAAATGGTAGTTTCTATTGTAAAGTTATGATATAAATTATTGTAAAACAAATTATAATTATTGATAAACAATAATAAAACATTGAATAATGATTATAAATATCTATAATTCAATAATTTATAATCAAAAAAAACTTTGTCAGAGTATTGGAATCTGTCCAAAAAAAACATCTTAAGCTATGTTTGAAATGCAATAGTTCGGGAATAATTCATGCTGCAATTTTACCATTATCAAGTGCCTCATAGTCTTTATGGTTTATTCTGACCTCTTTATATTTGTATCATCCATTTTACTAATAATATCTCAAACTAGGTGCGTCCAGCGGTAAATGCGCCTTTTGTAATCATGGTGAAGTGTGATTACAGGTTTTTCGTAAGATTAACCTACGCATTTTATCATCCGTTTTTATTTCGTACTATTATTAATTGAAGCTTGTGTTTATACCAAAAGGACAGTGGTTTGGTCTTTTATATAGGTTGAGATTTTATTTGGTATCAAGGCGAGAGACGCAGTTAAAGCAAGTATTCACGAGTATTCTCAACGATGAGAACAGATAAAGATTAGCTAAGAAATTCCTAGAATGATCTCTTTTAGATGTATATAAAAACGAGAATAGATTATTTAAAATAACTGCCATTACTCGTTTCTAAAAATGCCTTAAACTCTATTTCTTCTTGTTTGATGAATCCGTCTGTTGGTAAAGTGCCTTCATCGACCATTTCAATTACGGCACATATCGAGGCAGCTGTTGTCCATGAAATTGCTCGCCATTGTATGTTTCCAATTTCTAAAGGAGTAAATGCTCGATAATATTCATTTCTGAATAATTTATCTTCTTTCCAGCCTTCGACAACTGCATAGACATAAACAACATCTTCTTTGACTGGAGGTTTTGCATTTTCTAATATAGCAGTCAACATCGGTTTGTCATCTTTTAGAATCAACTCTTGGATGAGAAAGCGCATTAATTTACCATGCCCTGGATAGCGTATTGTTTTATAGTTTAGTGTATCAACTTTACCTTCATAAGTCTCGCACATTGTCCCAAGTCCTCCAGAAGTTGTAAATGACTCAAATTCTTTTCCCTCAATATTGATGTACTCAAAACTATCTAAAGAAGGCACCATCTTTCGCACTCCATTTTGGATAGCTTCTGCATCATTGATGTATTCATTTATCACACCGGCTGGGGACCAGGTAAATGAATAAGCAAGTAAACCATTGGGATACTTAGGTAAGGCTCCGACTCTCAATTCGATGTCTCTGAGCTTAGTAAAATCTTTGGTTAAATCTGCACCGATAATGCCTATTAAACCTGGAGCAAGTCCACATTGAGGGGCCATGACTGCAGTGGCAGTTTTACTCAGTTCTCGGATGTAATTCGTTGTTTCAACATCTTCTGTTAGATCAAAGTAGTGTTTGCCGTGCTGATGTGCCAGTTTAGCAATTGGTTTATTTAAATAATAGGGTAGAGCTGATACAACAGCATCGTGCTCTTTCACCACAGATTCCATAAAGGACAAGTCTGTGACGTCTCCGGTAACAACATCAAATGGTAGGTCAAAATCGTAGTGTGGTTTGGCTTTGTCAATTCCTGTAACTGTATATTTTTTTGTAAGTAGAAACCCGACAAGAGTACCTACTTTACCTAGTCCGAGTGTAGCAATTTTTTTCATGTTTTTTATTTAATAGAGACATTACGTTTAAATGCACAACCTAATTCTATCATACTTTCTGTACGTTGGACTCCTTCTATCGCATCTACTTTTTTATAAAGAACGTCTCTCAAATGATCACTATCCCGAGCTATTATTTTTACAAATAATGTGTACTGTCCAGCGATATAGTAACATTCAGTTACTTCAGATATTTTCTTTAAAGCTTCAACAACGCGTTCAGTTTGTGGATCTTTGTCAAGTACGATGCCAGTATATGATGCCAAACCAAAGCCCAATGCTTTTTCATCAAACCTTGGTTTGAATTCAGGGATAATACCTTTAGTCTGTAGCTTTTCAACTCGTTGATGGATCATTGTATTTGACACACCTAACTGCTGTGCTATTGTTGAAAATGCAATACGTCCATCTTTCTCTAGGAGCTGTAAGATATGCTTGTCAATGTGATCCAACGAGTCTAACATAAGTCAACTTTTGCTGTAAAGCTCAATTATATGAAAAATATGACTTTGCTGTGTGCTTTTAGAGGAAAATGCAATTTGTCTAGCGCATCATCTCTTAACCGAATAGATCGTATTTCAAGAAACTTCGAGATCTGCTTTTATGACTTCTCGTATACAAGTAGTCCCAAATATTAGTAATAGGATACTTAAGAAGATTAATCCCCATTCACCCATTGTAGGAATTGATATTGTATTTTCTTCTTCAAATAATGCCAAAGCATACTCAACAGTATTGGATGCATAACTAGCCATTACTGCTTCTAGCGCCACAATGCCACTATCACCACTCAAATAGAAGTCTAAAGGAATCGTAGAGTATATGACATCGCCAGATCCAAATTGATATGTAAAGGTGACCGCTTCTGTAGGATCAGTGCGACTAAGTATAGTAATTCCTCCTGGTGGGAGCGATGATGATTCTACGTATCCATGTGAAGAACTACTACCTCCATCTAGAGAGGTATTGTCTAAACCTGATGTTAAAAGTGTTGTATCATCAACAATATCAATATTAGATTCATCTGAGAAGTCTCGTAATGCAATAACGCCCGCTCCATCTGGTAAGATACTTGAGGCACCATTGACAAATCTATCGTGTATAATTAGCACCATACCATTAGCGACTGCATCTTGTATTACTGTCAATTGTGCTAGATATTCTGATCCGTATCCAAAATTGTCAGGATTGTAGACAAAGAGTACATCAAGATTAGCTAATTCAGCTTGGGACAGATTAAAAATTTGAACAGGAGTAAACCCTGCATTTATAATCGGTTGCTCTTCACTTGATGTATCACCTGCGCCTAAAGACATATTGTAAAAACCAATATTTCCAAGTTGAACAAGTCGGGCACTTACGTTTCTATTTTGTTGATTTAATAAGTAATTATGTCTACGCTGTGATTGAGAATTCTGAGCAGAAACTGTACAAGTAATTCCACAATACAGAATGCTAACTAAAACGATATTGATGCAGAATTTCATAAACGAGTATTGTAATTAATTAGTTGAACAATTAAATGCAATATTTAGACCAAAAATTAATATTAAAAATACAATTGAGGCTCAGTAATCCTTATATGAATTCTTGCTCATAGCTCATTGTGTATTCGGTCCATTAATTTTGTACAGTTTGTTTCTGATAGAGTGCAGAAAATCAAAATATATATATCAGCAAAATCACTTTATTGTTAGCGTAGGTTTAGAATTATTTAAGAATTATGATATTAAATGTAAGATTTCTGATTAGGCTCAAAAATCATATTTGAGACAGCATACATTCATTAAGCCATATCGTTTGTTTGGAGCTAAAAATTTACAGCCGTATCCCATTAAAAAAAATATCTATAACCGCATCAGTATGCTGATCTATGATAGACTGATCTAATACGTCAACACCATGTAATTTTTCAAACATGTATCGATTTGCAAACAGATAACTGATCATGCCAAGGATGATTGATAATTGATGTTGTTTATCAAATTTTTTAATCTCACCCTGTTTACGTAATCGGCCAAAAACGTCTTTAGTTAAATTGACAAGTGGATACATCATGTGCTCAATAAAGTAATCTGACCGTTCATTTTTTTGATCCATTTCTTTCAATGCTAATCGACAAAAGCCTTCTTCTATAGCCCAGAAGTTTACCATTTGACGAATAATAACTTTCATAAAACTGATATCATCTAAGTCAGTATTTAATTTTTTGGTCAATTCAAAATCTTTAATGAACCGTTGTGTCAAATAATCGATTGTTTTTTTCCATAACTCCATTTTATTACCAAAATGATAGTTGATTGACGAACGGGTTATACCTGCCGCAAGTGCTATTTCTGTCATGGTAGTGGCATCAAAGCCTTTATCAGCAAAGACATTGAGTGAAGCTTGATAGACGCTATTCATATCTAAATCAACCGTCCCTACTGGACGTCCAACTCGCTTATTTGACTTGATTGACATTAAGATTTGAACAATTTCATATCCAAATGTATTTAATATTTTGACAAGAGTGTCAAATAATTCATCTTTACGTAATCATTATTTACTTATTTTGCATTTAAATTCTTAAAAAAATAAACATCATGGAAGCATATATTTATGACGCGGTCAGAACAGTCCGTGGAAAAGGAAATAAAAAAGGAGCACTTGTTGGTGTCACCCCAACAGAATTAGCGACACAATGTCTCCACGAACTTAAAGATAAACATGAGGGAGTGGCTAGTGAAGTTGAAGATGTTATTCTAGGGTGTGTCACTCAAGTGATGGATCAGGGTGCAAACATAGCGAAAACTGCAGCGCAACAATCAGGCTATGGAGATCATCTATGTGGTGTGACACTGAATCGATTCTGTGGTTCAGGATTAGAAGCAATTAATCAAGCATCAGCATATGTCAAATCAGGCTTTTCTCAATTGTTGGTAGCAGGAGGTGTAGAAAGTATGTCACGAGTCAAAATGGGAACGGATGGTGGAGCGCTGTTAATGGACCCTTCTGTAGCAATGCCAGGTCACGCTATACCTCAAGGTATTTCTGCTGACTTAATTGCTTCCAAATATGGTTATAGTAGAAAAGATGTTGATGAGTTTGCATATCATTCTCAAATGAAAGCAACTGCCGCTGAGAAAGAGGGAAGATTCAAATCCCGTATTGCAGTAAAAGATGTTAACGGAATTAAATTACTCGAGAGAGACGAAAATGTAAGAGCAGAAACAACTATAGAAGCACTCGGTGGATTACAACCGTCTTTTGCAATGATGGGAGAGATGGGTGGTTTTGATGCTGTAGCTATAGATCGGTATCCAGAACTTGCAGAAATTAATCACGTTCATCATGCAGGGAATTCTTCGGCCATTGTAGATGGTGCAGCTATTGCATTAATAGGTAATAAAGCGATAGGTGAAAAACTAGGGCTTAAAGCAAGAGCGATTGTCAAAGGTGCTGCGGTTTTCGGTACAGATCCAACAATCATGTTGACCGGCCCAACACCTGCAAGTGAAAAAGTTTTAAAGCAAGTCGGAATGACAGCCGCTGATATTGATATATTTGAAATTAATGAAGCTTTTGCTGTTGTCCCAATGCTAATGAGAGATAACTTAAAAATACCAATGGATAAAATTAATCCGAATGGTGGAGCAATTGCTCTTGGTCACCCACTTGGTGCAACTGGTTGTATTTTGATGGGAACATTAATTGACGAACTGGAAAGACAAGACAAACAAACAGGTCTAGTGACATTATGTATTGGTGGCGGTATGGGTATCGCAACTGTAATTGAAAGATGTTAATTCTTAAAACGAAATAAAAACCATGGCAATAGATAATAATATATTAACACATACAATGGATGGTGATGTTGCAATCATCACTATGGATAATAAAAATGAATCGACTAATTTATTTAGTTTCGAATTCATCCAAAACTTCATTGAAGTAGCGAAACAATTAATCAATGATGATTCAGTAAAAGGTGTTATCCTTCAATCAGCGAAATCCATGTTTATGGCTGGAGCGGATTTAAAACAATTGGAAAAGCCAATTACAGACAAAGAAGCATTTGTAAATAACTCACTTGAAATGCACCGTTCTTTTAGAGAAATCGAAAAAGGAGGAAAACCATTTGTAGCACTCATTAATGGGCATGCTCTTGGAGGTGGATTGGAGTTGGCTTGCGTTTGTCATCATCGAATAGCTGTCAATAATCCAAAGATAAAAATTGGTTTCCCTGAAATAAAAGTAGGCCTTTTTCCCGGTGGAGGAGGTACACTCAAAGCGCCTTATTTAATGGGTATTCAAAATGGGATGATGGCAGTACTTCAAGGTATTGACCACTCTCCAGAGAGAGCATTAAAAGGAGGATTGATTAATGCTGTAGTCGAGTCAGCAGAAGATTTGATTCCTGCTGCTAAGGAATGGATTGCTGCTAATCCAAAGCCAGTGCAACCTTGGGATAATAAAAAATATAGAATCCCTGGCGGTGGCTTGATGAGCCCAACGGGTGCTCAAGTCATGATGGGAGGGATTGGTAATCTGAGGAAAATGACCCATGGCAATTATCCTGCTGCGACTAATGCAATGACAGTCATGTATAAAGGTTTACAAGTTCCGTTCGATAGAGCATTAGAAATTGAGGCTAGATATTTTGCAGAATCAATCACTTCTCCCGAAGCAAAAAATATGATTCGGACTGGTTTTATGGGAATTGGTGCTGCAAAGAAAGGTGTTGCTCGACCAAAGGATCAACCAAAGTATGAGATCAAGAAATTAGGAATTCTAGGTGCAGGTATGATGGGTGCAGGAATTGCTTATGTCTCAGCTTATGCAGGAATGGAATGTATCTTGAAGGATGTGACGATGGAAGGAGCAGAAAAAGGAAAAGACTATTCAAGAGCACTGGTTAAAAAGAGAGTTGGCAGAGGTAAGATGACTCAAGAAATGGGAGATGCTTTATTAGCTAAAATTCATCCAACTGATGACCCAAAAGCAGTGGAAGGATGTGATCTTATTATTGAGGCTGTTTTTGAAAACCCAGAGTTGAAGGCTAAAGTGACTAAAGAAACGGAAGCTGTATTAGCTGCGGATAAAGTCTATGCCTCAAATACGTCTACAATTCCAATTACTTTATTGGCTAAAGCTTCTGATAGACCTGAAAATTTTATCGGAATTCACTTTTTCTCACCTGTTGATAAAATGCCTTTGGTAGAAATTATCGTCGGTGAAAAAACAGAAGATAAAGCGATCGCAGCGGCAGTTGATTACGTCATGATGATTCGAAAAATTCCAATTGTTGTAAATGACTCAAGAGGGTTTTATACTTCGAGATGTTTCGGTACGTTTACATCAGAAGGCTTATTCTTGTTGGATGAAGGTGTACCTGGTGTGATGATTGAGAATATTGCTAAAAATAAAGGAATGCCAGTTGGACCATTAGCTGTCTCTGATGAAGTATCGTTGACATTAGGGCTACATGTGATGGAGAGCAATCCAGACTTGGAGAAGCATCCTGATATGGAGCGAAATTATAAGCTGACAAAAATGCTTGTCGAAGAGCATGGTCGCAAAGGCAAGAAAGAAGGAGCTGGCTTTTACGAGTATCCTGAAGGTGGAAAGAAATTTATGTGGCCTAAATTGGCAGAAATATTCAACAGCAATGTCGATGCACTAGACAAAGAAACAATTGCAAAACGCTTAATGCACAGACAAGCCTTAGAAGCATTCAGATGTTTGGATGAGGGTGTATTAAATACTGTGATTGACGGCGATATAGGCTCTGTGACAGGTTGGGGATTCCCGATTTATGCTGGAGGTGCTTTATCCTATATTGACTTTGTAGGTATTCAGGAATTTGTTAGTGACTGTGATGACTTTAAAAAGCGATTTGGACCGAGATGGGAAGTGCCGCAATCATTGCGCGATTTAGCTGCAGCAGGAAAATCCATTCATGATTTTGAAACGAAAGGTAAGAAGCAAGCAGCAACTGCATAATCTTAAAATTGAAAAATTTGTTTATAATGCCTAGGATGAAAGTCTTGGGCATTTTTATGTTTTTAAGTACAAGTTCCAAATCAAGTTCAAGTTCAGCTCTAATTATGCCGAAGACAATGAGGCCATTCAGGATATTTTTACTTCTCTATTTTTTCTCTATACATCTATCAGCTCAAAACAAGGCATTAACAGATCATCATGTCCATATCTTTTCAGAGGAGTTATTAATGCATTTAAAAAGCCAACGATTATTAGGCAATTCTTTTAAAGAAGTTGACCGTTATTACACAGATATTGATACCATTGTCAAAAATAACAATGCACAAAAACTGTGGCTGATCTCATCAGGCTATGCCTATTCGACAAGTCAAAATCTAGAAGAAGAGATCAATCTCCAATTGGCAGAGCATCAACACCTTCATAATGCTGCAAGTAAATTCACAAATAAAATAGAGCCGTTTTATGGGATCAATCCATTAAAACCCTACGCCCTTCAATTGATAAAACGAGCACATAAGCATTTAGCTTTTAAAGGAATCAAATTGCATTTCCAATCTTCCCAAATCGAATTTCGAAATCAAAAACATGTTTTACGATTATGGGAAATATTTTCTTATACCAGTCAACATGATATTCCTGTTATCATACATTTTCAAAATCATAAAAATGCTATTAGAGCTTCAGAAATTGATTTTTTCTTTAACTATATATTACCTAAGCAATACAACCATCAATTAATATTTGCGCACCTAGGAAGTTCTGGATGGTTAAAAAATGCAGATCTAAAAAATGCCAGCTATTTAAAAGCTCAAGCTGATGTCAATCAGAATGTTGAGATCATGTTTGATTTATCAGGAATAATTAACTCAGGCTTATATAATGGTGATTTAGCAACAGATGATCAGATAAGCAATTTATTGAAATCCATCGGCCACAAACAACTTTTATTTGGCAGTGACTATCCGCTATATTCTAGCCAAAAGTATTTGTCCCTTTTAAGAAAAACACTTCCATTTAAGAGAAAACAGTGGAAAAGAATACTCAAAAATACTTGGTAAATGACTTTTAATAAGTGGGTATATAAAATTTATTATACGAATTGGGAGTAACATTTATTTTCAACCCATTAATAATCAATAGACTATAATTTATAAAAATGTTATATATAAATAAGACTTTATATATAATTGATAATCAGTTAATTGTCTATAAAAAGTGAATCATAATTGTTAGATTTACTTATAGAAAGGCACTTCCCATTTAATGCATTAACTAGTAGCTGCGACTATGAAAAAACGAAAAAACCTTTTAGCCTTACTTCCAATTCTATTGCTTTTTATATGCTTGACTAATCACAAGGCCTATGGACAATGTGGCGATCTGTATATTAAAGGAGCGATAGATGGACCACTAACTGGTGGGGCACCTAAAGCAATGCAATTATGTGCGACCGCGGATATTACTGACTTAAGTATTTACGGTGTCGAATCTGTTGCCAATGGCGGAGGCTCTAGCGGTATGCCTGAGTTCAATTTCCCACCTGATGCTTTATTTGATGGTGATTGTATTTGGGTCACTTCAGATTTTCCTGAATTTGTAGATTTCTTTGGATTTGAAGCTTGCTATCAAGAGACGCAAGTAAATTCCAATGGTAACGATACCTACTTATTATATTGTAGTGGTAATTTAGTAGATGCTTTAGGAGACCCTGATACGGATGGCATTGGGGAATGTTGGGATTATTTGGATGGTTGGATCAGTAATAGTACTGGGATGCAAAATGGTGGTACGTTTGATTGTGCTGACTATACATTTAGTGGACCAAATGCCCTCGATGGCGAAACAACGAATGATACTGCTGCAACGCCTTTTCCTTCTCCTGATGCAAACTGTCCAGTTCAAGATTGTTCCATTACAAACGTAACTGTAATGACTCAAGGTTTTTGTTCTGGAGATGATGCTATGTATACTGTCTGCGCAGATGTAATCGGTGGTTCAGGGGATTATTCTATCGTCGATGCATCTCTTACTGTATTGGCTTCTGGATCAGGTGCTACAGCTGGTAATATTTGCATTACAGCAACAGCTACTGGTCCTACAACTGTGAGTACTTTAGATGTTGATTTTGTGGATGATAATGATAATACATGCATAGGTGGAAGCACAGTGACAATCAATATTCCTGAATGTCCGCAAATCAATAATTGCCCTGGAGCATTTATTAGTGAGTTTGCTTATGATTGTGATAATGCCGATATGAATGAAGGCATAGAGATTTGTGTACCTAATACATTTACAGGTGATCTTGCCGATATTGTTGTTGAGTTATATGATGGTGGGGATAATGAAACTTATGGTCTTTCTCCTCTAAATTTATCGGACGACTTTACAGTGGGAGATAATGATGGTACAAATACATATTACACATTCGCTGGGACGGGAAGCTCTATTCAAAATGGGTCGCCAGATGGTATAGCTCTTTCCTTCCAAGGAGTCAATTGCCAATTTATAAGCTATGAGGGTACAATGACGGCTGCTAATGGTTTTGCTGTTGGTGTGATGAGTATTGATGTCGGCGTTAGCCAAAGTCAAAGTACAACCTGCGACATGAGTATTATGTTTTGTGATGGGATGTGGCAAGCAGGACTCTCTACATTTGGAAGCGGCTGTCCAGTTTGCAACGCATCCATCACCACTTTTCCAGCAAACGGTAATTAGTCTAAATTAAACTGAATTATCGCGCCTTGAAACTGGAGATTTTATACATCATCTTGATTTACCTTTTTTGTATTGGGTTTACCAATGCACAAAATTATGACGATGTATCCATACAAGCTTCGCCTATTTGCTCAGAAATTGGTAATACATTTGCTATCAATTATATGATTACTGGGAGCACAGGCCCATTCACCATTGTTGAATCTCAGAGTGGAACTACATTGAATGCACAGCCTGCTAGCGGATCGTTAACTGGTTTTACTTATGCCAATCAAAACGACAAAGTTACACTCTTAATAACTGATGAATCTAATATCAATTGCGAATACTCTTATGATGTTTTACAGCTAAACTGTCCCGAACAAACAACATGCGATTGCACACAGACAAACCCATTTTCGATTTCAGTCCAAGCCTCAGGAAATGGCAATGGGTTTAGTATGGTTTATCTGTTGATTGACCCCAATACAGGCATGATTACTCAAGTCAATCAAACAGGTACCTTTGGCCCTTTACCTGATAATGTCAGTTGGGATGTGTACGCATTTAATGTTGAGGATGCAGACCTAGGATCTTTTCTTTCTTTACAATCCTCATCTATTGAAGACATTACGAATGATCCTCCCGTTAGTCCTTTCGATACTTTTTGCTACACGTTTGAAGTGACAACCCAAACAGCAAGTTGTGGTACAAAAGTTTGTGAAGATATTGTAGTTGAAGCAACAAGCGTATGTGCAGCAGATGGTACATTTACAATTGTAGTTAATAATATAACTGGAGGAATATGTGATGAAAATTTTGATGTAACAGTAGCAGGAACAACACAACCGTACACAGGAACACCACTTAATTTTCCATCTCAGATGTACGGTGGAGGAGAACAAGGTAAAGTGACAATTACAGTGACAGACGCAGATGATCCAACATGTATGACGAACTATGAAGTGTTTGAATTAAACTGTGTGGAACAAACAACATGTGATTGTGCTAATGATCCTCAATCCTTAACAATAAACGTGCAAGCAAGCGGCGAGGCAAATGACTTCAGTATGATCTATGTGTT
>Ga0209187_1002205_pt1 | contig 19225 bp, 11 predicted proteins | sample BantaG_FD_187430 | JGI IMG/M metagenome (GOLD analysis project Ga0209187, IMG submission 187430) | Marine algal microbial communities from Bantry Bay, Ireland - BantryBay_4 metaG (SPAdes) (version 2) | ecosystem: Host-associated > Algae > Red algae > Unclassified | place: Bantry Bay, Ireland...
CACGACTGTCGACTTTGAGGAATATAATCTTGCACCAGGTGATTTTTTGAATGGTAGTGATGGAACTGATGTATTCAATACAGGATTTATATCATTGGGAAATAGCTACAATGAGACTTATGAATCTTGGAGCGGTTGGGCGATATCAGCTACAACAGATACAGAAACTGCAGGATTCGGTAATCAGTATAGCTCAATCACAGGCGGTGGTGCTGATAATTCGACTACCTATGCTGTATCATTTAATTTTGTGCCAAATCCCATAAATTTTGAAATACCAACAGCGGGCGGACCTACTATTTCGCATAAAGGTGTACACATAACCAACTCTACATATGCATACTTAAGCATGCTAAACGGTGATAGCTTCGCAAAGAAATTTGGAGGTGCAGATGGTACAGACCCTGATTATTATCTCCTTACAATACGAGGAGAGAACACAGAGGGGAATCAAGATAGTGTAGAGCTATATCTCGCAGACTTCCGATCGGACAATAGTGATGATGATTATATTCTAGATGAATGGACCTTCGTCGATTTATCAAAGTTCGCTTACGGTCCTAGTTTAACATTTGGTTTGACGACTACAGATATAGGGGCATTCGGACCGAATACACCATCGTTCTTCTGCATGGATAATTTTGAATTTGATGTACTATCAAGTTCTGAAAACGAGTCATTTTCAGATTTAAGAGTATACCCAAATCCAGCATATGACGTTTTGAATGTAGAGCTTGAAGAGACTACAAGTATTAAAGTAATCAATGCCAATGGACAAGTTGTTCTGTCTAAATCAGTATCTAATCAGCAGATCGATATTAGTAACTTGACTGAAGGATTATATAACTTGATCGTATATACTGAGAACGGAGAAGCTACAAGAAGGTTTATAAAAATTTAAGCAGTGATTTGAATTTTACTAGACGTCTGACATCTCAAAGATGTCAGGCGTCTTCTTCGTTTATTATCATAAATTAGTGTAAAGGCCACTTTTAGTACCAAAAGTGTCTGACATCTCAAAGAGTGTCTGACACTTATTAGTCCTAAGTACAAAATATGAAATCCTGGCAGCAACAGAAAAATGTCAAACACCTAGAAGGTGTGCAGACATTCTTGCATGAAAAAGTTAGAAGAAGCTACAAGAAGGTTCATGAAATTATAAGCTACGGTTTGAATATTACTAGACGTCGGACATCTTAGAGATGTCCGACGTCTTCTTCGTTTATTATCATAAATTAGTGTAAAGGTTACTTTTAGTACCAAAAGTGTCTGACATCTCAAAGAGTGTCTGACACTTATTAGTCCTAAGCAAAAAATATAAAATCCTTGCATCAACAAAAAAAGTGTCAGACACCTAGAAGGTGTACAGACACTCTTGCATACTAGACGTCGAACATCTTAGAGATGTCCGACGTCTTCCTCGTTTGCTAACATGAACTAATAGTTCTAAGAAGAAAAGATGAAAGCTTGTTGCAACAAATAAAGTGTTAGACACCTGAAAGGTGTCTAACACTCTTGCATAAAAAAATCCCACTTTCGGCAAAAGCTAAAAGTGGGATTTTACTATTTAATATTTTCTTATCTTCTTCCTGATCCACCGCCCATCATGCTACCCATTCCTTTTCCTTTACTCATCTGGTGCATCATTTTTCGCATCTGATCAAATTGCTTGATAAACATATTGATTTCGTGAATATTCTTTCCAGAACCTTTAGCTATTCTTCTTTTTCTTGACATATTAAGAAGTTCTGGTTTAGATCTTTCATCGGGTGTCATAGAGAAGATAATCGCTTCAACTTTACCAAATGCGCTATCATCAATATCTAGATTCTTTGTCATTTTACTCATTCCTGGGATCATATTCATTAGTGACTTGATATCACCCATTTTTCTGATCTGATTAAGTTGGCCTAAAAAATCATTAAAGTCAAATTTGTTTTTTCTAATTTTCTTCTCTAATCTCTTTGCTTCTTTCTCGTCAAATTGCTCTTGAGCTTTTTCAACAAATGAAACTATATCACCCATTCCTAATATCCTCTGAGCCATACGCTCTGGATGGAAGATGTCAATCTTATCCATCTTCTCTCCATCAGAAATAAATTTGATAGGTTTTCCTACAGTATATTTTACAGTCAATGCAGCTCCACCTCTTGTATCACCATCTAACTTGGTCAATACTACCCCATCATAATCAATACGTTCATTGAAGGCTTTTGCAGTATTTACTGCATCTTGACCTGTCATCGCATCAACTACAAATAAGGTTTCTGTAGGATTGATGCCGTTGTTAATAGCCTCTATCTCGTCCATCATCTCATCATCTACTGCAAGACGACCAGCTGTATCCACTATTACTACATCGTGACTATTGGCTTTGGCAAATGCGATAGCATTCTGTGCAATTGAAACAGGATTTTTATTTTCGATTTCTTTATATATAGCTACACCAACTTGTTCTGCAACTACAGTCAATTGATTAATGGCTGCTGGACGATAAACATCACAAGCGACAACCAATGGTCTTTTACTTTTCTTTTCCTTTAAGTATTTAGCAATTTTACCAGTAAAAGTTGTCTTACCAGAACCTTGAAGACCCGCAATCAAAATGATTCCCGGATTGGCTTTGATATTGATACCAACCGCTTGGCCACCCATCAACTCTACCATTTCGTCCATCACAATTTTCACCATAAGCTCGCCTGGCTTTATGGCATTCAAGACATTATCAGACCCAAGTGCTTTATCCTTAATTTTATCTGTAAACTCTTTCGCTATCTTGTAATTTACATCTGCGCTAACTAAAGCTCTACGAATCTCTTTAATAGATTGCGCTATATTAATTTCAGTTAACTTACCGTCACCTCTAAGATTCTTAAAGGCTCCTTCTAACTTTTCACTTAAATTATCAAACATAGTATTTCTTGATTTCTATTAAATTTAAAATCGGTTTGCAAAGATAGAAGATTCGGTGGCATTGGCAAGAAGGAACTAGGTTTAATAGATTAATGATTGAATGTAAGATTGAATCAAAGCTTAATCTAATAACTTGGCTTCATTGCTTGAATATCTTGTGGTGCAGAATCGAAAAGTTGATCAGTTTAAAAATCTAAACTATAATACAACAACTCTTCTTTCTCTTTGCCGAACATAATAGTTTTTTCAAATTTCAACCCAAGACGCTCAATCAATTTCTGAGAGGCAATATTCTCCTTCGAAGTAAAAGCACAAACTGACTTAAATCCCAAATCATCTTTTGCAAGACTCATAATAGCAGATGACCCTTCATATGCATATCCTTTTCTTGTATATTTTGGTAACATGGCGAATCCAATATCCACACCTTCTACATCATCTCTATTATATAGTGATATACAGCCGATCTTAGCGACATCTAATTTCCTAGTCATGAGGTAATTCCCATAGCCATTCTTCTCATAATGTAAAATCATCTTTTTTTGGATATACTCTTTAGCATCCGAGACAGAATACACATTTCTCTGACCAATATTCTCTATCCACTCTTTTGTATTTAACAATTCTAATATAAAAGGAGCATCATCTAATGCCATAGGCCTCAACCGTAATCTTTCTGTCTGTATCATCTATATAATAAAAAATTAGTCATTCTTAAGATTCAAAAATTCGAAAGTTGAACTTCTACGATCATTTATTCTTTTTCTTCTTACTTGCCTTAGCCAAAGGATTAAATGCTACACACTTCATTATCCAGTATTCTAAATCTTCATCAAGATCCATCCCAGCTCCTTCTACAAATACATATCCCTTCATTGCCCTTCCGGTAAAAGACATTTCTTTTACATGATCTCTTTTTAATGCTTCTTCATAAGCATCAAGACCAATTCTTGCCATCAATTGGTCTTTTAGCAACCCGCATAACATCTTTCCATCACTCATATAGCAAAGTCCTCCCATCATTTTCTTAGAGTAAAATTCAACGTTATTGTCTGTTAATGTTCTATCGATTCTTTCTTGTTGGTAACTATCGAATGCCATCTCGCAAATATTGATTGTTAAAAATGTAAAATACAATATTTAGACTGACATCTAAGATTCTGATATATAATTATTATCTATATTCACAACATCTAAAAAATTACGTTATGAAAAATATATTAGCTACACTATTATTACTATGTATCATTTTCTTACCAGAAAGTAATGCACAGTCGCTAAATGATAAAGCCGACACAAAAGCTATCGCACTAGAAAATCAAGTCATAGAATGGCGTAGGCACTTTCACGAAAACCCTGAATTATCAAATAGAGAATTCGAAACAGCAAAAAGAATAGCAAAAGAACTTACAGCTATGGGTCTTAAAGTAGATACTGGTATAGCAAAGACTGGTGTTATTGGTGTATTGGACACTGGTAAGCCCGGACCTACTATCGCAATGCGTGCAGATATAGATGGATTACCAGTAATAGAAAGAGCCGATCTTACCTTCAAGTCAACTAAAAAAACAACATTCTTGGGTAATGATGTAGGTGTAATGCATGCATGTGGTCACGATACACATATAGCTATGTTATTAGGTGCGGCCAAGATTTTGACATCTATGAAAACAGAACTTACTGGAAAATTTGTCTTCGTATTTCAACCAGCTGAAGAAGGTGCACCTCCTGGAGAAGAAGGTGGAGCAGAACTCATGGTCAAAGAAGGAATCATTGATACATACGGGATTGATGTATTTTTTGGTCAGCATATTAGTAGTGGATTAGAAGCAGGAAAAATCAGGTATAAAGTAGGTGGAATTATGGCTGCATCAGATAGATTTACTATAAAAGTAAAAGGAAAACAAACGCATGGATCACGACCTTGGGGAGGTGTCGATCCTATCGTAACGGCTTCACAAATAATTATGGGACTACAGACAATTATCAGTCGTCAAACAGAATTGACTAAGGAAGCAGCAGTCATCACTGTAGGTAAGATTTCAGGTGGTGTTAGAAGTAACATCATACCCGAAGAAGTAGAATTGATCGGTACGATAAGAACATTAGATACAGGCATGCAGGAAGTAATCCATGAGAAAGTAAGAAAAACTGCAACTTTAATTGCCGAAGCGCAAGGTGCAGTTGCCGAAGTAGACATCCAAATAGGTTATCCAGTCACTTACAACAATCCTGAGTTAACAAGAAAGATGCTTCAATCTCTATTTGATGCAGCTGGAGAAGATAACGTACACGTAACTCCAGCAGTTACTGGTGCAGAAGATTTTTCATTCTTTGCAAAAGAAGTTCCTGGTTTATATTTCTTTGTCGGTGGTAAAACACCAGGAAATGATGAATCTTTTCCACACCATACTCCTGACTTTTTCATAGACGAATCTGGACTAATTGTAGGCGTGAAAGCTATGTGTCATTTAGCAATAGATTATATGTCATCAGCTGGTCAGTAAGCAGATTAAGATTGCTGAATTGCTTGAATCACTGAATCTCTGAACTGCTTTATTATGTTGACATAGGTTATTAGCATAGAATGATAATTCCAGTCATATGAAATGGCTAAAAAAAGAAAACGATGGGGGTAAAATGGAAAGCCATCAGGTATATGATATTAAGCATGATGGCTTTTGCAGCAATGAATTTTGTAGTAAAATATTTGGATGAATATTCAGCTTGGCAGATTGCGTTTTTTAGAGCAGGAGGTACACTTCTGATAACAATTCCATGGATATTGCGTAAGCGAATCAGCATATGGGGAAATGAAAAAAAACTTCTACTTTCTAGAGCAGTTGTAGGAACCTTTTCTCTTATACTTTACTTTTTAGCAATCAAGCTGATGCCTCTAGGCACTTGTGTTTCATTTAGATATATGTCCCCCATATTCGCAGCATTATTTGCTTTATGGATTTTGAGAGAAACTATAATGCACCTACAGTGGCTGTTCTTTTTGATTTCAATGGCTGGGGTAATTGTTATAAAAGGATTTGACCCGTCTTTATCAGTACTTGGAATGTCGTTAGCTATCATTTCTGGAGCATTAAGTGGTTTGGTCATCGTAATTATTAGAAAAATTGGTGACCGAGATGATCCTGTTGTGATCGTTAATTATTTCATGATGGTTTGCACTTTTGTTGGGTTAATCGGATCATTAAGTTCTTGGGTACAGCCGACTGGACTAGATTGGATTATGCTTGGAATGTTAGGTTTTTTAGGGTTTTTAGGGCAGTATTTCATGACTATAGCGGCTCAGATGGAAACAACTGATATCGTAGCACCTATGAAATACATTGAGATACCATTTACAATACTGATAGGAATGACTTTCTTTGGCGAAACATATGGATGGATCAGTGTTATTGGATTTATTCTAATCATAACCGGCCTTATTGCTAATGTGGTCTACAAATCAAAACTTGCAAGAATTTGAATACTAACCTTACTATATCTCGTTATCCTTCTTCTGATAATAGATCGCTAAAGTCATACTCAGCAGCCGATACATATATACTAAACTATATATCTGAAAATCAAATAGACACAACTGGAGCAACCATATATAATGATAGATTTGGATATCTTTCTCTTCACCTGATAGAGTCCAAGCCAACAATCATTGCTAACTATAGTAGTCAAGAGTACGCGATTACAAAAAATGCATCTGATAATGAAATCAATGAAAATGCACTAAACTTTCAAAACCCTATCAATGGGGAAATAAGTGATACCAACTTAGCCATTATTAAGATTCCGAAATCGATGGATCTGTTTCGATTATTTCTAATTCAGATTCATAAAACTTCATCTCAAAATACAAAGGTGATCTGTGGCTTCATGACCAAATATTTCACAAAGCAAATGATTAGCATTGCATCAGATTATTTTAATTTACAAGAACAGAGTTTAGCTTGGAAAAAATCGAGATTATTAATCCTTTCTGAGCCAAAAAAAGATGTTAATACTAAGGTTATCAATACCATTGTCCATAAAAATGTAAATGGAAACAAGGTTGAAATTAGACAATATTATGGTGTCTTCTCAGCTAAACATATCGATTATGCAACCCAATTCTTAATCCAAAATATAGAGCTAGACTCTCAGATCGAAAGAGTTCTAGATGTTGCAAGTGGAAATGGGATTTTGGCCTATGAAATATCACAACTAAAGCCTGACTTAGAACTTCACTTATTAGATGACTCTTATCTCGCTAATGAATCGGCAAAACTTAACCTCGAAGATCAAGAAGCAACATATCATTATGCTGATCGGCTTGTAGATATTGAGAGTGATTACTTTGACCTTGTAGTATGTAATCCTCCTTTCCATTTCGAGCATGAAAACAACATCGAGATGGCTTTAGAGTTATTTCATGGAATCCAAAGAGTGCTTCATGAAGATGGACGTTTTCTTTGTGTAGCGAATCTTCATCTAAATTATAAGACGCACCTAGTCAAGATATTCGAACAAGTAGAAGTGATTGCTATGAATAGTAAGTTTGCAGTTTATGAATGTTGGAAGGCATAATTTTGGTTAACTCAGTTATCTGATCTACAGTCAACCAGGCAGTTTAATTTTCTATAATAAAAACAAAAATGGTAAGCCCGTCAGCACTCTTATAAATGATTACTCAGCTATTTAGTTTATTCATGCATCTATTTCATTTTTTTACATATGCATTGATATATTCTAATTCTTAAAAGATTTTAAAAGTTGAGTAGTCGAACTATCATGTTTACTAATAACATCACCTTCAATATCCTTTAAGGTTTGGCTTGCTAATTTCTTACCTAATTCAACACCCCATTGATCATAACTGAATATATTCCAGATAATACCTTCAACAAATATCTTATGTTCAAATAGAGAAATCAATGCTCCTAAATTATGGGGGGTAAGGCTATCTATAAGAATTGTATTCGTTGGATTATTACCTTCAAATACTTTAAAAGGAAGTAATTTTTGGATTTCTCCTTTCGTCATATTGGATTGCTCCAATTCCGATTTCACCTCATCAGCAGACTTACCTTTCATTAGAGCTTCTGTCTGTGCAAAAAAGTTTGCCATCAACTTGTTATGATGATCAGTATTTCCATATAAAGATTTTTTGAATCCTATGAAAGTAGCGGGAATCAACTTTGTTCCTTGATGAATTAATTGAAAGAAAGCGTGTTGCGCATTTGTTCCAGGCTCACCCCAAACGATACTTCCCGTTTGATAATCTACCCTATTGCCATTTCTATCAACACTTTTACCATTGCTTTCCATTATACCTTGTTGAAGATAAGCTGAAAATCTACTTAAATACTGAGTATATGGAATTATGGCTTCTGTTTCTGCATCATAAAAATTGTTATACCATACACTTAATAAAGCTAAAACAACAGGAATGTTCTTATCAAAATCTTCATTCTTAAAATGGTCATCCATAGTATTTGCGCCCTTTAAGAGCGAATCAAAATTTTCAAAACCAACGGCCAGTGCAACAGAAATACCTACCGCACTCCAAAGAGAGAATCTTCCTCCAACCCAATCCCACATAGGAAAAACATTTGAAGATGAAATTCCGAACTCAGATATCTTTTCAGCATTTGTACTTACCGCAGCAAAATGTCTGGCAATGTCATTTTCACTTGCCGATTTCAAAAACCAGTCTTTTATAGTAGTTGCATTACTTAAGGTTTCTTGCGTAGTGAAAGTTTTTGAAACAATTACAAACAAGGTAGTTTCAGGATTTAGTTCACGTAAAACTTCCATCACATGATCTCCATCCACGTTACTTACAAAGTGAATATTAAGATGATTTTTATAGTACTTTAATGCTTCAGTGACCATAGCAGGACCTAAGTCTGATCCGCCTATTCCTATATTGACAATGTCAGTAAATGGCTTTCCAGTATAACCTTTACGATCCCCAGAAATAACTGAATCAGTAAATATCTTTATACTTTCCTTGACCTTGTTAACTTCATCCACAACGTTTTCACCATCCACCAATATGGTGTCCGTTTTTCTAGCACGTAATGCAGTGTGCAATACAGCACGCCCTTCAGTCTGATTTATTTCTTCACCTCCAAAATAATTGCCAATTGCCTCCTTAAGCTTTACTTCTTCTGCTAATTGCAAAAGCAATTGCATCGTTTTTTGATCAATTCTATTCTTGGAAAAGTCTACTAAGAATTCATTCCATTCTATAGAGAAATCAATAGCCCTATTAGCATTTTCACTAAAGAAAGTTTTCATTTGATTGCCTTTAGTTTGATTAAAATGCTCTGTAAGTTTTTTCCAGGCTTGGGTTGTTGTAGGATTGAAATTAGGTAATGACATATAGTGGACTTTATTATTTTAATATGAAATTCATCTTGAGTAAATGAACATACAAAATTACATTATATAACTATAATTGTATTGATAACTGACTCGCCGAATTTATTTTATTTTCACAATTTCGATTAATGTCATTGTTACAAATATTTTAGATTTCGAGAAAAAGAGATCATGAGAAATCTAAAAGATCTGAGAGAAAATATCTTTGTTTTTCTTAAGGTTTGAAGCAGGGATTCAAAAATTATAAACCCTATAAATTTTTAGTTCGTATTTATATTTTTGATAATTAGCACTGCATCTTCAAATAGCAAAACGAAAGGCCCTTATCACTAAGAGCCTTTCCTGTTTCATTATGTATCAAATACAAAATTACAACTTAGCAATTATTCCATTCAAAGTTGCGCTTGGTCTCATTATTTGTGCCAATTTAGCTTCATTTGGTAAGTAATAACCTTCCATATCTATAGCTACACCTTGTACATCATTCAACTCTTTAACTATAGTATCTTCATTTGTGGCCAATTCATTCGCTACAGCTGAGAAGTGATTTTTTAGGTCTGCATCTTCTGATTGCGCTGCGAGTGCTTCTGCCCAGAACATTGCTAGGTAGAAGTGACTTCCTCTGTTATCCAATTCATTCACCTTTCTTGAAGGAGACTTTCTTTCAGAAAGTAACTTCTCAGTTGCTCTATCAAGTGCTTCTCCTAGTACTCGTGCTTTCTTATTATTATTTACTTCACCGAAGTGGTCTAGAGAGACAGCTAGTGCTAAGAACTCACCTAAAGAATCCCATCTTAAATGATTCTCTTTTTTAAGTTGCTGTACATGCTTTGGAGCAGAACCTCCTGCACCAGTCTCAAATAATCCACCACCATTCATCAGAGGTACGATAGATAGCATTTTTGCTGAAGTACCAACTTCTAGAATAGGAAATAGATCAGTATTATAATCTCTTAGTACATTACCTGTAACTGAGATTGTATCCATTCCATCTTTCATTCTGGCTAACGTAAGCTTAGTCGCTTCTAAAGGTGAATGTATACTTATATCTAATCCAGTTAAGTCATGATCTTTCAAGTAAGTGTTTACTTTCTTTATCAATTCTCTATCATGGGCCCTTGACTCATCCAACCAAAATATTGCTGGCGTATTACTAGCCTTTGCTCTAGATACCGCTAATTTTACCCAGTTTTGAATCGGTGCATCCTTTGCTTGACATGCTCTCCAAATATCACCTTCTTCCACCTTATGGGAAGTAAGAACATTTCCATTATTATCTACAATAGTGACTGTCCCATCTTCTGGAATTTCAAATGTCTTGTCATGTGATCCATACTCTTCAGCTTTCTGAGCCATCAGACCGACGTTGGGAACTGTACCCATTGTTACTGGATCAAATGCTCCATTTTCTTTACAGAAATCAATCGTCGCTTGGTAGATTGGAGCATAACTACTGTCTGGAATCACAGCTTTAGTGTCTTGAGTATCTCCCGCTGCATTCCACATGCAACCACTTGTACGAATCATTGCTGGCATTGATGCATCGATGATGACATCACTTGGCACATGTAGGTTTGTTATACCTTTATCAGAATTTACCATCGCTAGATCAGGTCCGTTTTCATAAGCAGCCTTGATATCCGCTTCTATTTCCGCTTTCTTGTCAGCTGGGAGTGTTTCGATTTTAGATAATAGATCTCCGAATCCGTTATTTACATCTACTCCTAATTCCTCAAATAATCCCCAGTGTTTAGCAAATACATCCGCAAAAAACACGGTAACTGCATGACCAAAAATGATAGGATCTGAAACCTTCATCATTGTTGCCTTCATGTGCAGTGAAAATAGCACACCTTTTTCTTTAGCATCAGCTATTTGTTTCACTAAAAACTCAATAAGTGCCGCTTTACTCATTACTGAAGCGTCTAGCACTTCTCCCTTTTGTAAAGAAAGTCCACCTTTTAGCACTGTTTTTTTTCCACCTTCAGCTTCCAATATGATATCAACGATACTTTCCTCAGATATAGTTACAGATTGTTCATTTGCTTTGAAATCTCCATGTGACATCGTAGCAACATGTGACTTGCTATCAGAGGCCCATGCGCCCATAGTATGAGGATTTGCTTTGGCGTATTGCTTAACTGGCTTTGGTGCTCGTCTGTCAGAGTTACCCTCTCTTAATACTGGATTTACTGCACTACCTTTTAGTTTATTATATTTAGCAACGATAGCTCTTTCTTCTTCATTTGATGGATCTTCAGGATAGTCTGGCAATGCATATCCTTTTGATTGTAGTTCAGCAATAGCTGCCATTAATTGTGGAACTGATGCACTGATATTAGGCAATTTGATCACATTAGCCTCAGATCTTTTTACAAGTTCTCCTAAATAAGCCAAATCATCATTGATTCGTTGATCTTCAGTTAAAAACTCAGGGAACTGAGAAATAATCCGTCCTGCTAATGATATGTCTCTAGTTTCTAAATCTATATCAGCAGCATTTGTAAATGCATCAACGATAGGAAGAAAAGAGAAAGTAGCCAACATTGGAGCTTCGTCTGTTTTAGTATATATGATTTTATTTTTACCCATATTTATTAATATTTTTTTTGAATCAAATTGAAGAGATTTTATTAATGAAAAAATGAAATATGTAAATACAGATTTCCGCTCCAATTATAGAAGGCCACAAATGTACAAAACACTAAATAAAAGATAGCCACAGAGAAGAATTTTATCCTTAGAAAACATCCTTTATTGGATTCCACACATTATTCGTAGTTTTGCTAAGAGAAAATAAATTTATGAAAGCCATCCTGACACTAATTATTGTGAGTATTCTTGCAGTGATTACAAGCATCAATATACCCCATTCGCCTGATTCTGATAGCAATACGCATATTGCTAATCCATCAACTATTTTAGGAGATACAACCATTATAGATATTTCTATTACGGCCTGTCAAGGTGATATTATCAATGATCATACAGAAACTGGGATGTATATTGACTCATTTTCAGTAGAAACTCCTAATGACAGCATCGTTAATTTGAGCCTTTTTATGATTCAAGTAGATACTGGGTATATCACAAATAAAGTGTGTATTGGTGATACTATACTTGGTTACACAGAAACAGGAATCTATGTTGATACATTTTTGACATTTACAGGTTGTGACTCACTAAGAATCTTAGATTTAACAGTTCAAGATTCAATTCTTTCCGACACAACAGTTTTTATTTGTAACGGTGTATCTTACTCAGGGTATAACACCACAGGAACATACATTGATACATTAAGTACTACAATAGGATGTGACTCAGTTAGAATTCTTGATCTTCAAGTTGTCGATTCTTTTGCTATAGATACAACTGTTGTGATATGCCAAGGCCAAAACTTTGAAGATTACTTTACAACAGGAATTTATATAGATACATTTTCATCAATTGGGGGATGTGATTCTGTTCGTACTCTTAACTTGACTGTCAACCCTAGTTATATAATTGATACTATTGCAATCATTTGCGAAGGTGAAACATTCTCTGGATTCTCATCATCTGGGGCTTGGATTGATAGCTTGACTACCGTAGAAGGTTGTGATTCTGTTTTAAATATAGATCTTACGGTGGTTCAGGTCGAAACAATCTTTATAAATGAAGCTATTTGCGCAGGAGATACGATTTATGGATATTTTGAATCTGGTATGTACACTGATATTTTGGTTAGTATTAATGGATGTGATTCTATTAGGATTCTAGATCTAGATGTAAATGTAACAACCGTAACACCAGTAGTAGATACAATTTGTGAAGGATCAAATTACTTCGGATATACAGAAGATGGATTGTACGTTGATACTTTAAGCAATGCCAATGGTTGCGATTCTATTCGAGTTATTAATCTAACAGTACTAAGTAATTCTCAAAGTTTTGTAAACGCTACTATATGTGAAGGTGATTCACTAGGAGTGTATACTCAAGCTGGAAATTACATTGACACGTTAATTGCACAAAACGGATGTGATTCTGTTGTAACTATTAATTTATCCGTTATACCAACTACATTTACTGTTATCGATACTACAATCTGTGATGGAATGAATGTCGCAGGATATGACAGTACAGGAATATTCTTTGATACTTTAATAAATTTAATGAACGGATGTGATTCTATTAGAAGACTTAATTTATTTATTCTCCCAAGGGATACAACCTTATTGTTTGACACTATTTGTCAAGGAGAACAAGTTTTAGGATATACTCAAACAGGGATTTATTTTGATGAATTCCCCACTGATGCACAATGTGATTCACTAAGAATATTAAATCTAACAGTTAGACCTACTTACAACATAGATACATTAATCAATCTTTGCATTGGAGATCAAATAAACGGATATTCAACCGCAGGTATGTACCTCGATTCCCTAACGACTAATTACGGCTGTGATTCGATAATTAGCCTTGAGATAGTCATACAACAACCTTCCGTAACAACGGTTGACACAGTCCTATGTCGAGGAGAATCTATAGGTGGTTATTCAGATTCTGGAACTTACATTGACACATTATTCACTATATACGGATGTGACTCTACACGAACTCTTGAATTGCAAATCATTGAACCAGTATTAGGCATAGTTAGTATGCAAATATGCGAAGGTGAATCATTTGATGGTTACACGGAGCAAGGGAATTATTTAGACACTTTGACTTCATTGGTTACAGGCTGTGACTCTATTAGGACTCTTATGCTTAATGTTATCCCTCCAGTATTTGAGACTATAGAATCTACTATCTGTGAAGGTTATGAATTTGAGGGATATGACACAGCCGGTACTTTTATTGACACTCTAACATCCTCAATAGGTTGTGATTCAATAAGAACAATCATACAAGATATGATCCCATATTTAAGAGAAGAAGTTAATTACAATATATGCAACGATTTCACAATAGATGGGTATAATGCATCAGGTATATATGTGGATACTATTCCTTCATTGATCAATGGTTGTGACTCAATACGTACACTAATCATTACAGACGACTTACTAAGTGAGTCAATAGTCCTTACTATCTGTAATGAAGATTCTTTTGGCGGGTATAATGAAACAGGTTTGTTCATAGATACGTTAAAAACAATTTATGAATGTGACTCTGTTCGAACAATTGATTTGACAGTAATCCCAATGCTGACTACAGAGCTTACAGGTACTATTTGTGAAGGGAATAATTTCGAGGGTTATACAGAAAATGGTACATACATTGATACTTTGACAAGTAATTTCGGTTGCGACTCTGTAAGAACAATTAACCTTTCAGTTATACCAAGTTCATACTTCAGGATAGACACATTAGTTTGTATAGGAACATCAGTGCTAGGCTACGACCAGCCTGGAAAACATCTAGATACATTAGTCGCAGCATCTGGTTGTGATTCAATTCGTGATCTACGACTCAACGTTATCAATAGCTTGCTAAATATAGAACAAGTTACTATCTGCGAAGGCCAATCATACGAAGGTTTAACAGAACCGGGTGCATATCAAGATACAATTGTAGGAGTCTCTGGATGCGATAGTTTAGTTAATATATTATCACTAAGTGTAGTACCAATTCCAACTGTTGTATTAGATACAACAATTTGTGAAGGTGATGAATTATTTGGATTCACAACAACAGGTAACTATAGTATACTCCTAGAATATGATGATGTTTGTGATACGATAATTGAGTTAAGTCTGGATGTATTGCCATTGCCAGATTGTTTGACAGCTACTGAAGACAAGGAACTAAGAGATAGCAAGTTCTACCCAAATCCAGCATCTAACTTTATTATAATATCAAGCTCTCACGTAATAACTTCGATTACAACTTATAATTCAGAAGGTCAATTAATTGAAAATATTGAAATATTAAGAGAAAAGGAATACAAACTTAATCTAGAGCGATATACAAATGGATTATACTTTGTGAAAGTAACTTCTGACGAAAGTAGTTATGTTCATCGATTCTTGAAGATGTAAATATCTTACGTAATTCGCAGTTGACATTCGAGAAAAGTTAATATGATATAGACAACATCTATGCGCTAAATTATACCCATTTTCAGAATGGTAATTAAAACGGATATAAGAGGATATTCAAAACTTCTTTCAGCTCCTAATGCTATAACGGAGGCGGAGAGCACGAACATATTTTTTCACGAAAAGCACATGATAAACGTACTTCTAAAGTTCTACCAGAAAAAAAAGCCCACCTGCAATACTGCAAGTGAGCTTAACTCTTAAATATGTTTTATGTTTGACCTGACTAATTATTACTTTTTAGGTTTTCCCAGTAGTTTTCAAATTCTTCCATACTAAAGAAAGTCACCTCTCTAGGCTTACTTCCTCTTGCTGGACCAACGATACCAAGTTTTTCCATTTGATCCATAATACGACCAGCTCTATTATAACCGAGTTGCATTGTTCTTTGAATACTGGAAGTAGATCCATTTTGGCTACCTACTACGAGTCTTGCTGCTTCTTCAAACTTAGAATCCAAATCACTAAATTTAAGCTTCGAACCCTCACCACCCAATTCTTCTTCACCTTTAAACTCTGGCAAATAGAATGGTGTAGGATATCCTTGCTGTTCTGAAATATGATCAATTACTCTCTCCACTTCTGGAGTATCAACAAATGCACATTGTAGTCTTACGATATTGCTACCAACATTAAGAAGCATATCTCCTCTACCAATCAATTGGTCTGCACCACCTGCATCTAGAATCGTCCTACTATCTATCTTAGATGTTACTTTGAATGCTAATCTTGCTGGGAAGTTAGCCTTAATGATACCCGTAATAATATTTACAGATGGTCTCTGAGTAGCTACAACTAAATGTATTCCAATCGCTCTAGCTAATTGCGCTAGTCTCGCAATAGGCATTTCTATTTCTTTACCCGCTGTCATAATCAAATCAGCAAACTCATCAATCACTAAAACAATGTATGGTAAAAATTTATGTCCATTTTCAGGATTTAATTTCCTAGATGTAAACTTTTCATTGTACTCTTTGATATTCCTTGCTCTCGCTTTTTTCAGAAGATCATATCGCTCATCCATTTCGATACATAGAGAGTTAACAGTTTGTACCACCTTACTCGTATCTGTTATTATCGGTTCTACTTGATCTTGCAACATTCCTAAGAAATGCTTATCAATGCTATTGTAAGGAAATAACTCCACTTTCTTTGGGTCGACTAAGATTAATTTCAATTGAGAAGGATGCTTTTTATATAGCAATGAACAAAGAATAGTATTGATACCAACTGACTTTCCTTGGCCAGTTGCACCAGCAATAAGCAAGTGAGGCATCTTGGCTAAATCAGCAATAAATACTTCATTTGATATTGTCTTACCTAAAGCAATAGGTAATGCCATTTTACTATTTTGGAACTTATCAGATTCCAACATTTCTCTAAGTGATACGATTTGACTCTTTTTATTGGGAACTTCTATACCAATTGTTCCTTTCCCAGGAATCGGTGCGATTATCCTAATTCCTAGAGCCGCTAGACTAAGTGCAATGTCGTCTTCAAGGTTTTTAATTTTACTAATTTTTACACCAGGAGCAGGTACAATCTCATACAGTGTAACTGTAGGTCCGATAGTTGCTCTTATCTTAGTTATCTCTATTTTGTAATTAAGAAGCGTCTCAATGATCTGATTCTTATTCCCTTCTAATTCAGCTCTATCTATTACACCTTCTTGATCACCATATTCCTCTAGATATTCTATTTTAGGATACTTATAATTTGATAGATCTTTTGTAGAATCATAAGGCTCTAACTTATCAGTTGAAGTTTCTTTATCTACAATCATTTGCTCAGGTACAGTAGACTCTTGAAACTTAGGTACTGCCACTTCATCGAATGGATGCAGAGCTCTTGGATCAGACTCTGTCGAAGAAGTACCATCTGGTACATTCACCTCCATCTGAAGATCTGTCTTTGCGGATGTTGCAACTTTAGGCCTTTTCTTGCCCAGTGTTTTGGGAAGTTCAAACTCCATATCTGTAGTTGAACTTCCCTCATTTTCACCTAAATCCGAGGTTTTTGGAATGGCCTCTTGTGCCTGCCCGGATGGTCGTAAGGCTACGTACGACGTATCGTCATTCTCAGGGACTTTTGCAGTCGCAGCTTTATTCTTAGAATTATTTTTTGTGCTATTATCGTCTTCTACACCATCAAGATCACTATCCAAATTAAAGTTGGTTAGGAAGTCCATAGTTGGCATTTTGGGCATTTTAAGATTGCCAATTGGTGTAGAAAATTCTAAATTTTCGAGATTTGGATTGAATCTCCATATAAGATAGGTAAACATTGTAAATACAAGTAATAAAAACAAGCCAACCTGACCTATAAAATTACTCAACCATATATAGGTGCTCTGCCCGAAAGCTCCACCCCACGTAAAATCACTATTTCTAAATATGAATTCAAGGCATATAGATGCAAATGCCATAAATACAAGTACATTTTTTGTAAGATTCCAAAATTCCGCTAATGGCTTCTTTCTTAATAAATCAATGCCTAATTTCGATAATAATACTATTACTGCAGCTGATGGTAGTCCAAACCCCCAATAGAAAAATGCATTAGATACTAGTGCGCCTAATCTTCCTAACCAATTCTCAACAGTAAGATCTTTTTGAAATAATACTTCCCAACTAAATGTAAGTACTTTGTCTTGATCGACTCTCCATGTATATAAATATGATACGAATGCTACCGTAAGGTAAATGGCAAGCAGTATAGAAACTACTCCAAGTACTTTAGGAATTCTTTCATCCTTTAGTTTGTTGCCTATTGCTTTTTTAGCAGACGACTTTTTTGCCTTGGGCTTCGCCATGGGAAATCGGGTTTTGAGTCCTTTAATAATTTTTGAGATGCTTGTAAACGTTTTTGGGAAACGATTACGATGCAAATATACAAGGTAATTTTAAATATTATAATAAAACGTAATTTATTTTTAACAGATTATTAGCAACTTATACATTGCATTATTAACTAATATGTAATTTAATAGAGTCTTTGGACTACATTTAATAGCTTCAAAGCTAGGCTACTAAAGGATATGAGCCAAATGTTAATTAATCAATATATTGCAGTTGTAATTCATATTATATATTACCTTTGGATATTATTAAAATTAAATAAAATTATGAAAAATTTATTTTTTGCGCTATTTGCTGTTGGTATGGTGATAGCTTTTTCAAGTTGTGGAAGTGACAGTTGTGTTCAAGCTGATTGGGTAGGAACTTACGCTTACCAAGGTGCAATTGACACATGTGATTTAGGGGATGGATTCTCAGTTGAATACGAACAATCATTAGTAGTAACTGCTGGTGCTGGTGATAGTATTTCAATAGAAGGGTTCCAAGCTTCTATAAACGAAGATAACTGCACAGCTACATTCTTATTCTTGACACTTGAATTAGATGGTGATGAATTGAAATATTTTCCAGGAACTGATTGTGAGGCTGTTTATAAAAAGAATTAAGAATTATTATTATTTCAATAATATAATTATCGAGCATTTCTTAATTGAAATGCTCGTTTTTTTTTGCCCAAGAAATATTGTCAAAGACTATTGTAAAATCTTTAATTAATATTTTATTATTCCCTACAAGTTATAATTCTATTCTTATTTAGGCAGATAAGCTTGAATTGAAAGATAAATTTTCATCTCTTTTCTTCTAGATTTATATAATTTAAAATAGCCAATAATATGAACATACTCAAATCGACCTAATTCAAGTCCATTTATATTTTATGAAACTCCGAAGACTGAGCTTTAGTGACCGTGGAAATAATAAAGGCCTTTTAGCACTTTTAGTGCCCTTAAATTTTTATTTCGAAGGTTGCCAGAAAAAAGTTCAGACACC
>Ga0209187_1002206_pt1 | contig 19221 bp, 15 predicted proteins | sample BantaG_FD_187430 | JGI IMG/M metagenome (GOLD analysis project Ga0209187, IMG submission 187430) | Marine algal microbial communities from Bantry Bay, Ireland - BantryBay_4 metaG (SPAdes) (version 2) | ecosystem: Host-associated > Algae > Red algae > Unclassified | place: Bantry Bay, Ireland...
TAGAATCGTGGCTTTAAAAACATTTTGAAGAAATGTGGAAAACACGATTAAAAATAAATTGTTGATTTCCAGAAAAAAAATAAAATTTTAAACATATGAATACTAGTTTTTTAAAGAAACTCGGACTGCTCAAGAAGAATGACGGTACTTCGACAGGACTGAAATCATCAAACTCTGGTGAATATATCGAATCATACTCTCCCGTAGATGGTAAGTTGATCGGTAGTGTAAGTGTAACAACAAAGAAAGAATACGAAAAAGTAATTAAGACATCTCAGAAAGCTTCAATCGCTTGGAGACAGATCCCAGCGCCAAAGAGAGGTGACATCGTAAGACAATATGGTGATGCATTAAGAGCTAACAAAGAGGCTCTTGGAAATCTAGTTTCTTACGAAATGGGTAAGTCTCTACAAGAAGGATACGGAGAAGTACAAGAGATGATCGATATCTGCGACTTTGCAGTAGGACTATCAAGACAATTATACGGTCTGACGATGCATTCAGAAAGACCAAATCATAGAATGTATGAGCAGTGGCACCCACTTGGTGTTGTTGGTATTATCTCAGCATTCAACTTTCCAGTAGCTGTATGGTCGTGGAACTCTATGATCGCATTGGTATGTGGAAATACATCAGTATGGAAGCCATCTGAGAAAGCGCCATTGTGTGGTGTAGCTTGCCAAAACCTATTCATGAAAGTATTAAAAGACAATAAAGTGCCAGAAGGTGTTAGTTGTGTTGTGAATGGAGATTATAAGATTGGTGAGCTAATGACAGCCGATACAAGAGTACCTTTAGTATCCGCTACAGGATCTAGCCGAATGGGTAGAATCGTAGGAGCTAAGGTTGCAGAAAGATTCGGAAAGTCTCTATTGGAATTAGGCGGAAACAATGCCATCATCGTTACTCCAAATGCAGATATGAACTTGTTATTGACAGGTGCAGTTTTCGGAGCGGTAGGGACATGTGGTCAAAGATGTACATCAACTAGAAGATTGATCGTACATGCAGACGTATATGATAAAGTAAAAAAATCTCTTGTAAAAGCATACAAGCAGATCAAAATAGGAAATCCTCTAGATGCAAAAATGCACATGGGACCTCTCATTGATACGGATGCAGTGAAGACATTCTCAGATGCGATCAAGCAAGGGAAAGAAGAAGGTGCTAACTATATCGTGAAGGGTGGAGTACTCAAAGGAAAAGGATACGAAAGTGGGTGTTATGTGAAACCTGCAGTTGCTGAGGCGGATAACAAAATGAAGATCGTACAGCACGAAACATTCGCACCGATCCTGTATCTAATGAAGTACAAAGGAGAATTAGAGAATGCAATCGCTATGCAAAATGATGTACCACAAGGTCTATCATCTGCAATCATGACGACGAACTTGAGAGAAGCAGAATTGTTCCTTTCTAACAATGGATCTGATTGTGGTATTGCAAATGTAAATATCGGAACAAGTGGAGCTGAGATCGGAGGGGCATTCGGTGGTGAAAAAGAAACAGGTGGCGGACGTGAGTCAGGGTCTGATTCTTGGAAAGCATACATGAGAAGACAGACAAATACAATCAACTACAGTACTACATTGCCATTGGCACAAGGTATAAAGTTTGACTTTTAAGAATAAATCAAGAATTTGATTTTTGGAAGGCGCAGCATTTGTTGTGCCTTTTTTTTGTAACTAAAACCGATCACTCGAGATTTCTAAGCCTTTAGGATTGGTAAGCTCATTATAAGAATATAGATTTTAAAATGCACCTCTTGTAAAAACCAACTACTCCAATTAATAAATATTGCGTATAAATTCGGCTTACCAATCTTTACAAGCTTGGGAATCCGAAATGTAGAGGCTATCTTCAACTTCCAGGCATTTCCGCTTTTAAAACCATATTTATATATATTTGTAAACATAAAAAAAATCAATCATGTGCGGCAGATCATCACTTACAAAAACAGAAAAGGAAATAGAAGCACGTTTTAACGCTACCTTTTATTCTGATGAGTTGGAGAGATACAATCCTCTGCCAAACTTCAATGTTGCACCCACTCACATGATGCCTGTCATTACAAATCATACACCAGATCGGATTGATTTGTACCGATGGGGATTGATTCCTTTTTGGGCAAAGGATGAAAAAGTAGGCTATAAAATGATCAATGCTAGGATCGAAACGTTGCTAGAGAAGCCTGCTTTCAAAACAGCGGCTAAAAGCAGAAGATGTTTAGTGCCAATGGATGGATTTTATGAATGGAAACGGGAAGGAAAGAACAAAACACCATACAGAATCACCATGCAAGACGATTCTATATTCTCAGCCGCAGGATTATGGGAATCATGGAAGAATGAAAAGGGAGAAGAAGTATTTTCATTCACAGTAATTACACAACCGCCTAATGAAATGTTGCTTGATATCCATGATCGGATGCCGGCTATCCTTACGCGTGACCAAGAGAGACTTTGGATTGATAATGATCTATCAGCAGAGGATGCAGTGTCTATCATTCAGCCATATCCAAGTGATCTAATGCTGGCATATAAAGTAGACAGCCGAGTAGGGAAGGTAGCGGAAAATGATTCGGGACTGATCGTCCCGCTAGAGGATAAACCTGGATTTGTTCAGGGGAATTTGTTTTAAATCGAGGATATGATCGCATTTGATCAGTTTTACTAAACTGTCTCATCAATTCAATTATTCACCAACTCTACAACCTCCTCAACCATATATTCTTATACCTCACAAAATTATCATGATCTTGGATAACCAATGATTCATCACCATGAGCGATTACTTTTGGTGGTCCTATGTATTCTGTTGTTCCTTCTATTTCTACATGATCTTGAATCAGTACTCCATTGTGAAATGCTGTCATAGTCCCTTTTTTAGTCATTTTTCCATCTGTGTCGAACTTAGGAGCATGAAAAATAATGTCATAAGCATTCCACTCCATGGATTGGCGAGTGGCATTGACAAGCGGTGGACTTTGCTTATATATTGCTCCTGCTTGGCCATTAGAGTATGTTCTGTTTTTATAGCTATTGAGGATTTGTATCTCATATTTATTTTGAAAAAATATACCGCTATTTCCTTTCCCTTGACCTTCTTTATTGGGTTCGAACGGTGTGCTCCATTCTATATGTAACTGGCAATCTCCAAATTTTTCTTTGGTTTTGATTGTTCCCGTTCCAGGCTTGCAAGTCATGATTCCTTCCTCTACTGTCCATTGATTAGGACTGCCATCGTAATGCGTCCATTGCAGTCCACTATTAGCTTCTAATAGGACTATAGCATCAGAGGGCGGCTGGTCATTTGTGATTCCCGCCGTTACTACTCGTGGTTCGGGTTCCCAAACTTCAGTGACCTTAGGGTCGGTAATTTCTTGAGTATAGATTGCCGATGATGCTAAAATGCTCAAAAGAAATATTATTAGATATCTAGAATTCATATTACGTATTTTATGATTTCGAAAGATAACAAAGCAAACTTGTAGAAAATAACTTTCAAATGAAATTCTGGTAAACAAGAGACATTGAGCCATCGGATTAATGAAGTAAGTTTTTAAATCACTTCATTATGTTATCTTTGCCATATGCAGAGTTACACTATCAAGCTCAAACATTTCGAAGGTCCATTTGATCTTTTACTGTTCTTTATCGAGAGAGATGAACTTGATATTGATGATATTCCAATTGCTAAGATTACGGACGATTTTTTGTCCTATATAAAAGAGTTAGAAAGCCTGAATATCGATGTTGCAAGCGAATTCATATTAGTCGCTGCCACATTGATGCGTATCAAAGCTAAGATGCTCATTCCTAGAAAGGAACTAGACGAATTAGGGAATGAAATCGATCCTAGAGAAGAACTCACCCAACGATTATTAGAATATAAGAAATACAAAGATATCCTCGATGAGATGCGTAAGATGGAGGAGGGTAGAGGAACCAAATTTAACAGAGGGAACATTAGTTCTGAGATGCGGGATATTGCGACAAGGGCGCTTGTGGATGTCGAGTTGGAATCATTAACTTTATATAGATTGCTATCAACTTTTCAACGCTTGATGGAAGATCATCAGATCAGAGGAGCTAAGATTGTCCATAGAATCGTAAAGTATAATTATACAATAGAAGACCAACAAAAATCAATATTGGATAAGGTTGCCAAGAAGGGTAGGGTAGACTTTAAGGGGTTATTCGAAGACCTTGAAAATAGAATACATGCTATTGTTACCTTTCTCGGGCTATTGGAATTATTGAATCTGCAAAGAATTAATGTCACGCAAGGAGAAGGGGTCAATAATTTTTGGATCTCATCTATAGAATCATAATATGGGTAAGAAAAAACGCATATTCATCAGTCGACAATTGGCTAGTGATTCTCCGATCCGAAATGTAGCGCAAGAGCACTATATAAAGGATCAAAGTCTTATCCATTTTTCACCATTAGAATTTGAGCCTCCAGAAGCGGATTGGGTCTTTTTTTATAGTCGAAATGGTGTTCGTTTTTTCTTTGAGAATACCAATTTAGAACTGTATCCTTATCGGTATGCATGCATGAGTAATGGAACAGCAGAGGAGCTAAGTAAATATATATTAGATATTTCTTTTGTCGGAAATGGTAAGCCAGAAGAAGTAGCAAAGTTATTCCAAAACGCAAGAAAAGAACATGAACCCGTCTGTTTTATTAGAGCTAATAATTCTGTCGATAGTGTCCATAATCTTCTGAAATCGGATAACACGTTCTCTATACCAGTCTATGACAATCAACCTATAGAAGTAATTCCTGTCGATGATTTTGACATCTTAATTTTTACCAGCCCGATGAACGCAGTTGCATGGTTTAGTAAAAATGACTATGCAGATCAAGAGATTATAGTGATTGGTAGTACAACAAAAAAAGCAGTATTAAGGTACGTAAGTCGAGAGATGCTGGTAGCAAATGAACCGTCAGAGGATGGTATTTCAAGACTGTTATCAGAATTGGTTTGAGGATATAATGATTACGCGTAGTTCCGAAAAAATTCAGAACGCCATTATATATATAGGAAAGAATCAGCCAATGGCCTACCAAATTTATTTGGTAGAAAACAAAATTTGCGTAGCAATCAAATAGCGCAGCTGTCTAAGATAGAAACGGTCGAAAAGCAAAGCGGTCTAAGTGTGGCTTATTGCAAATAAACGCACATAGTCGAATGGTCTAAAAGCGTAGCGGTCTAAAGTCTAAAATCTAAAGTCTAAAATCGAACAGTCTAAAAATCGAATTGTCTAATCTACGCTAATACAACTTAGACTTCCCAATCCCTAATTTACAAAAAAAGTGAACCAGAGAAACCCGTAAAACCCCCATCCCATACTTGGCACTCCTACGGAAATTAATAGAAGACGCCTCTTCAAAATACTTAGTTGGACACGTCACTTCTCCGATATCAAAACCAGCATATACAATCTGTGACAACATTTCATTATCAAAGACAAAATCATCATCATTGGCATTGAAGTTGATCGTTTCCAGTACTTCTCTACTAAATGATCTGTAGCCCGTATGATACTCTGATAGTTTATAGCTGATCAATAGATTTTGAGTGAACGTCAAAAACCTATTAGCGATGTATTTGTAGAGCGGCATGCCGCCTTTGAGTGCACCTTTTCCAAGTATACGAGAACCCAAAACAACAGGGTAAAGACCTTCTCCAATGATGTTGACCATACTTGGAATAAGCAAAGGAGTATATTGATAATCAGGATGCAACATGATCACGATATCGCCACCTATTTCAAGTGCTTTGTTATAGAGAGACTTTTGGTTTCCCCCATATCCTTTATTGTTTTCATGAACAATGACATGATTGATCCCGATTTTTTTCGCGAGCGCGGCAGTGTCATCTTTACTTGCGTCATCACATAATATGACTTCATCTACCAGGTCAAATGGTATCTCATTGTAAGTCTTTTCTAATGTCAATGCTGCATTGTATGCTGGTAATACGACGACTACTTTTTGACCTTTGTACATATTGTGATATTGATAGTATGAGTGCGAAGATAAAAAATAGTTATTGAAGGAATTATAATTAACTAATGGATTAAGATTAACAAACACAATTGATAATCCAATCTAGGCAATCACTCATAGTTACGAAGACAAAAGGCACCAATTCTAATTCAGGGCCTCATCATATTGATACGAAATGCTCTATATTTAGTTTTAGATAAAACAGATTGATATTCTATCACCAATTAATTATGACTATGAAATTACTTTATACCTTACTATTGATGAGTATTTACTTTTCTTCTGTGGCACAAAATTGCAGCCCTGGAGAAGCCTATATCGAACTTGACGTCAATAATATAAAATCAGGACTACGAAACTCTGGTGATCTATGGTGGGACGGACAGGATGGTAAATATATTACCCCAGCGGATGGGATAGATGAAGTAAGTGGAATATTTACTGGAGGATTATGGATAGGCGGTAGAGATCCTAACGGAACACTAAAACTGGCTGCCGTACAATATCGCCAAGGTGCAAATGCTGATTATTATCCTGGGCCACTCCAAGATAGCAATGGACAAGCATTCGAAGATGGCTGTACCAATTGGGATAGATTTTGGGTGGTGAATAAATCGGAGGTTGATGCACACTTTTTAGATTATAATGATGGAGATATTGACAATCAAATAGAGAATATCTACAGTTGGCCAGGAAGAAATAATCCTCATTTTGAATCTTTTGTTGGTTTTCCTATTCCAGAAGATCAAAAGCTTGCTCCTTTTTTTGACAATGATCAAGACGGTAACTATAATCCTGATAATGGTGACTTCCCTCTCATAAAAGGTGATCAATCGATCTGGTGGGTTTTCAATGATAATGCTTGGATACATGGCCTTACCAATGCCGCTGCAATTCAGATAGAAGTGCATGCTATGGCATATGCATTTGCTAGTGAAAGTAATGAAGATCTTAATAATGCAACCTTCTATGATTTTGAGTTCATAAATAAAGGGGGAGATGAGTTTAGAGATGCTTTTGTTGGACTCTGGGTAGATTTTGATTTGGGTTGTTCGGAAGATGATTATGTGGGATATGATGATGAATATCAGATGATGTATGTTTATAATGAAGACGCAGTTGATGGAATTCAAGGCGATCTTTGCGTAGAAGGAATACATACTTATGGGGAAAATATACCAATAGTAGGAATTAAAAAGATTGACGGTGATATAAATCCGGTTACAAGCCATTCAATAATCAATAGGGGAGTGGCATCGCAACCTCCTGCAACCTTGGCACCGAACCAAGATACCGAGTATTACAACTACTTAAAAGGTTTATGGGCAAATGGAACTGCAATGACATATGGGGGCTCAGGATTTGATCCTGCCAGTACTGACACTGTCAAATTTGCATTCAATGGTGATCCATCAGATGATACAGCTTGGAGTTTGTGTACTGCGGACCTACCACTTGATGATAGACGATCATTAATGTCATCCGCTATACCAGATCTACAACCAGGTCAATCAACAACAGCATCCTATGCTGTAATATATGCTGATAACATCGATTACCCATGTCCAAGCCTAGATCGACTCAAAGAATCTGCTGATGCAGTCTGCGATGCCTTAATCACTTCAAACGAAACACCTATTTCAAAAGAAAACTTCACTGTAAGTCCGAATCCAGCTATGGATATTATCAAGATTACAAGTGATAACTTCATCCAATCAGTAAAAATGATAGACTTAAGTGGGCAAGTAGTTCTTATTGATAATAATGGCAAAGGCAAAATAAAAACGCTTGATATAAGTAATTTGCCACCGAGTATTTATCTGATATCTGTTCAGGATGATAGTGGGAATATTGGGATTGACAAAGTGGTAAAAAAGTAACAAGCATCTAGGGTCATCAATCAAATTATTAGATTGGTAACTCTGTTATTATTGGATTTACTAATCAGAATTGGTAACTTTAGATTGTGAAAAAAACAGTCATAATTCGGATCAAAGATTCTAAAATATTCTTCAATGAATCTATCTTTCTAGATTTGTCTATGACCAATCTGCCTATTGGGCATTTTCAATTATCGGGGCGTACTATGTATTGGGAGTTGATTATGAAGGGCTACGATAATGAGCTTGCTCGATTGGATGTCGTAGTCGTAGATTATGATTCTAAGAAATGGGAAATTTGGCAGTCCCAATCTCCCAAGAAAAAAGTTGTGGCACTTCAGTTATTGCATATTGATTGGTCAAAATTTGAAAATTGCTTGTCTTATTATGATGGTCAAGCAAAGGAATTGATGCCAAATAATACTGACTATTTGGACATAAAACCGCTACCAAAACCTGTAACACTAATCCACAAAGTAGCGGTTAGGAATCTAAGAATAGGAACTGGACACATCAAGTATTCCAAAAAAGTAAAATGGAGTGCGACACCGATAGAATTCACGGTAAAGCATGCAGACATGATTCCCCAGTTGGAATATGTGAAGCCATACTTTGCTAAGATACTAGGGAAAAGAACGATAGACGTACATGTTACGGTATGGAAGGAGGAAGGACAAATGATAATCGGTGCAGTGCATTCTTCTGACATGATGAAGATCAATAGAGAAAGTCTATATGTAATCAAAGGTTTTCAAATTGATAAATTTAAGAAACTCCAAAAGTCAAAATTTAAGGACTCGATTCTATTGACCGAGGAAGTAATGGAATCTGTAGAATCAGATTTTGGAAACATAGATTCGATAGAGAAAGAGATCCTATTTCATCTCTTAAAGAAAGACGATGTCAGAAATAGACTTCAGTTACAATATCTCTCAGAAGTAATGGATGATAATCAACGACTTATGCTTACTATCGAGCCTCAATTCGGATTTATATTTACGATTATAGGCGATGAGATGGTTCATATGATATGGGAGTTGATTGATACTCATGCTACCTATGTGTGGTCATTTGCCAGTGATCGTTGGGATTCATCAATTATAAAAAAGCTAGAAGCAGAATTCAATATTATAACAAAACATGGTAGAAGTCACTATAGGAACTTCTTCGAATCTAAGGATGGATTGTTTTTAAATATTGTGAATCACAAGAATAATCAAAATCCAATGGTTGATCATTTTGGGGAGTGGCGACTTAGTTTGGAGAGGCTGTTGATTTGATGAAATAAGTTTACCCAAGATCAGAATAAGCTATAGAGCACTTTTAACCAATTTAAATTTATAGTTTATTTTGACCTAAACATTTTGCGCAAAAAAAGTTAACCTATTTTCCATAATTCTTCCTCTTGCCAGTTTTGCTTAAATCCTAAAGCTTTAGGATCTATATTTTCATATTCTGAAAAAAGATTTTGTAGTTTTTGTGAAAATTTATTATTAGGAACTATAGTATTGAGTAAATATTTCATAATACAAATATGTATATATAATCTTTGGAACTCATGTTGTTTAGGGACATCTAGAATCCAAGGATTTGGTGGTTTGGATAAAAGTTTTACGGTTCCAGGTAAATTCTTGTTCCAGAGACGACTATGATGCGCACATAGGTTTCTAATTTGTGCAATTGATTGAAGCCAGCTTGGGAGATATGTATGATTTACGGCACCAAACTCTTTTGCAATCGAATCTTTGGATTTAATTGTATTTTTGATGTTTCCATATAACTTTGATAGACCTCCTAGACTAGTTAATTCTAATGTCTTCCAAGCTGGTGGGAATCTCAGGTCGTGTTTATATTTCTTTTTGTGCTCTTTTATAAATATATCTTTGGATCTATCTACCTCTTCTCGAATTTTTTCTAGGGATTTTATTAGCGCAGGAGAATCCTTAAAAAGACTGATGTTTTGAAACCACCAAGGGTCATATTCTAAAGAGAGGCTATAAATTAATTTTGTTCTTAAGCTTATTTCAATTTTTTCGATTACATCAAAGAGTAACAATCTTAAATCAGCGTCAAAATTGTAAATCTTTATTACCGTTTCAAATGTACTTCCTTCTTTAAATTTATGATTTTCTTTATCTTCTTGAAGTGGCCACCAATACCCTGCTAATCTATAATAGCTAATATGACCTAAATATTTTTTAGCTTTAGATTCATTTTTGAATATTAGACCCCGCGTTTTCAATATTGCGATTTGTTGATCGATTTTGATTGGTAACTTATCGTACAACATAGGAATAATTAATGTATAAAAATAGAAGACTCGCCCTGGTACGCTGTTCTTAAGGGTAGCGTGGCGAGTACTGTTACTACAAATATACGATGATTTCTTTTAAGAATCAATAGGCATTGTGTTTTTATGAAAAAGTAAAAGTTTACTCTCCTTTCTCCTCTATCTCTCCCAACTCCAATCTCAGTTCTGCCAACTGCGTCTCATCCACAGGACTCGGCGCATCGATCATCATATCTCTTCCTTGATTGTTCTTAGGGAATGCGATGAAATCTCTAATGCTTGATTGACCATTCATTACGGCGCATAATCTATCAAATCCAAATGCTAGTCCACCGTGCGGTGGTGCTCCATATTCGAATGCACCCATCAAAAATCCAAATTGCTCTTCCGCTTCTTCTTTTGTAAATCCTAGAAGATCGAAGTTCTTTGATTGTAGTTCTCTATCATGAATTCTGATAGATCCTCCACCAATTTCTGCACCGTTGATTACGAGATCGTAAGCATCTGCTTTGAGTGATTTCATGGTTTCGTGATCACCGGTTAGCATTTTATCTATTTCATTTTGCTTAGGAGAAGTAAACGGGTGATGCATTGCATGGAATCTTTCAGTTTCTTCATCCCACTCTAGTAATGGAAAGTCAATTACCCATAAAGGCTTAAAATCTCCCTCCTTCATCAATCCTAATCTACGACCCATTTCTAGACGTAGTTCACTTAATTGTTTTCTAGCTTTCTCTGCTTCTCCAGACATGATGAATAATACATCTCCTGGTTTAGCTCCAAACTTTTCTCCCCAAACTCTTAATTTCTCATCATCGAAGAATTTACCAACTGTAGACTTGATACTACCATCCGCTAGGAACTTCACATAGACCAATCCTTTGGCACCGATCTGAGGTCTCTGCATCCACTCTGTCAGCTTCTTCATGTCCTTGTTAGAATAGTCATCCGCTATTCCCTCTGCACATATTCCTACTACCAATTCTGCATCATCGAATACTGCGAAACCAGCGTTCTGTGCTACATCATTAAGTTCTACAAATTCCATGTCGAATCTAAGATCTGGCTTATCAGATCCGTACCTCTTTAATGCCTCATCATAGTCCATTCTAGGGAAGTCATCTAACTCTATATCCAGTGTATGCTGGAATAAATGCTTAGTCAACCCTTCGAAAGTATTCAATATATCTTCGATCGTAACGAATGACATTTCACAATCTATCTGTGTGAATTCTGGTTGTCTGTCAGCTCTAAGATCCTCATCTCTGAAGCACTTTACAATCTGAAAATATTTATCCATACCACCGACCATCAATATCTGTTTGAATGTCTGTGGAGATTGTGGAAGTGCATAGAATTGACCAGCGTTTAATCTTGAAGGTACTACGAAGTCTCTTGCTCCTTCCGGGGTGCTTTTAATCAAAAATGGAGTCTCTATTTCGATAAATCCTTCACCAGATAGATACTTTCTTGTTTCTAGACCTAATTTGCTTCTAAAGATCAAATTGTCTTTGATAGCATCTCTCCTGATATCTAAATATCGATATTTCATTCTAAGATCATCTCCACCATCAGTCTCTTCTGTGATTGTGAATGGAGGAGTCTTTGCAGCGTTTAGTACTCTTAGAGAAGTTACTTCTATTTCGATATTACCCGTTGGTCTATCAGGATTTTTGCTAGATCTTTCTCGTACTTTACCGGAGGCAGTTACTACGAATTCTCTACCCAGCTTACGAGCTTGTAAACATAGATCAGCATTGTCATCCATATTGAATGCTAGTTGAGTAATTCCGTATCTATCTCTAAGATCAACGAAAGTCATTCCTCCTAGATCTCTTCCGATCTGTACCCAGCCACTTAGCGTCACTTCTTGTCCGACGTGGTCCATTCTTAATTCTCCACAATTATGCGATCTATACATGTTCGTAATGTTTTACAAGTATTAAAATTTGAAGGCGCAAAGGTAAGTAGAAATAGTGAATCTATACTTTCTGAGCTTGAGAATTGTTGAAATGACGAATTATCCCAGATTAAAGTATGTTTGTTAATCAGCAAGAATCAAATTAAGCCAATGATTTTAGCATCATCTTGATAATATCTCATAATGTGACTGATCTTGAATGCAGTGAATGGGGATTTAGGGCTCAGTAAATTTTTTATTCGTTTAATACAATCCGTAATGGTTTCGTCGCCGTGTGCGTCAAATGTATACTCATGAAGAACATCAAGCAACTTTTTCATTTCACGTGTTACATTGTTTGTCAAGAATTTAGCATCGAATTTTTTACTTTCTGTTTTAGAATTAAATACATTATCTAGTAATTCGATTGTATTTTCCAGATCTTCAGTTAATACGTCCTTCTTACTTGATATTTCTATCTTTTCTTTTGGGTTAGAATTGCATTCAAAATGAATGAGGTCTTTTATTATGGTATTTTCATCTGTACAGTCTAAAATTGACATTCCTTCTTTACGATCAAAAGTGTAGCCCTTGATTGAATTGCAATGGTGGCAAGCTAAAAAAAGGTTATTCCATTCATGTGAAAGTTCAGGGAATCTGTTTTGTGGTTTAAAGTGTTCAATCTCAAGGCTTCCTGCATCTTTTCTTTCGCAGATATAACACTTTCCGTGAAATATTCTTAAAAGAGCTTCTTTAGTTCCAACAATACTTCCATTGATCAAATTTGCTGGTGCTTCTTCGTTTCTAATAATATTGATCATTTAAGTACTTTTTTAAGCGTACTACTATGCTTTAGTTCTGTGTTTTTTAGCCAATATGAAACTTCAATGTCAGGGATTTTAGCAAGTTTTTTACGTCTATTAAGAATTTGATCTTTATGCTTAGTTATAGACTTGGTGTCTGATATTAAGATTTCGTACTCCTTCATTTCTTCCTTAAGAACATTAGAAAACTTGTCTTGGTCAAAAAATGTCTCTAAGATCGATTCCGAAGAATAGTGGGAAAAATCCTCAAATCTTTCTTTTGTTTCTAAATCAAAAATCACTGCATTTGGTTCTGATTGAAGTACAAATGGACTATGGGTAGATATTATAAATTGGATATTTGGAAAAAAGCTTGTTAAGAATGGAAGAATCTTCTTTTGAAGTGATACATGAAGATGGGCTTCTATTTCATCAATTAGAGCAATTCCAGTTTTGTTATAGTCAGTACTAACATCATTATCCATTTTCATGATTATTTCGAATAGTATGTATAATATTGAAGAATAACCATCTGACAAATTGTTGAAATCGAAATCTTCTCTTTTATCGGAAGATATATAAAAATCTATTTTATCCTCTTTTCTATTACTTTTTAATTCTAAAGATCCGTCCTCAAATAAATACTGCAGATTTTTTTCGAGATGGTCAAACCAGTCTGTTATTGCTTTGACTTTTTTAGAGTTTCCTTTTTCGAAAGACAAAAAAGCTTGTTCAGTTCTTTTTTTTGCTAAGAATTTTTCGAAATCTCCTACTTCTTGATTTATAGTGTCTTTAACTCCAGCTGATTTAACAACATTTAGTTTTCTGCTTAAACCATAATTAAAAGAAATAAATTTAAAATTATTATTGTGGAAGTCTACAAGCACTGATAAATCTTCGATGTAGTGATTTATAGGAGTTAAGTCTGTAGTTTTTGGATTATTCTGCTTAAATATTAAATAAGATGCGGCATTACCAACAATAGGTGGTAAAAAAGCTGAGATTTCTGCAAGCAATGATGTCTTGCCACTTCCGTTCATTCCGGTTAAAATAAGGTGTTTTCTAGTATTCTCAGAAATTTTGATTTCAAACTTTTCTAAATGCCTAACCTTTTTAATTGAAATCGACTTAATATAATTGTCTTTCATGATGTAAATATAAACAATGATTATAAATCAATAAAACACCTTGATCGAAGAAGTAATTCTTAAAATATCGATTCTCGAATTCTCCTACTCTAAATATATTTACTTCTCGAATCTCAGATATTCATTCAAATCAGGGTATACATCTTTTAAGGTTTCTACCTGCTGCCTATTAAGCTTTACATCATTCATATACGGAATTACATTGGCGCTATTTACTCCGTTTCTGAGAAGGGTACTTTTCAGTTGTTTAGCACTATAATATCTATCAAAAACTCCTACAGTATAAATGTAGTCAGAATCTGTCATGTCTTTTTCTACAACACCACTTTCATATTTACGAATCACATCCCCTTTAAACATTTGTTTAGTTTTTGCAACTTCGATTTTGTATGCAAGGCCATTTAGCGTATTATAATACTCATCGGATGCACCATCTCTCATTGCATCCACTACTGTTGGCATCTCATTGATTACTTTTAATCTATTAGCTGGTACTTTAATGAAGGAAACATCGATTCTTCGATTGTTCTTTTCAGCAAGCCGATTGCTACCAGATTTATTATGTTTAGTATGTGGAAAATTTGAGCCTAATCCTCTTACCTTAATTCTACTTTTGTCTATCCCGTTTGCTATAAGATATTCAGCAGCTTTTTCCGCTCTTTTTATTGAGAAATAAAGATCAAATTCTCTCATTCCTTCTTGAATAGAATGTCCAGAAAGAACAATTGATACCTCAGGATATACAGTTAGAATATTCTTAATTTGATCTAATTTCGATTTATTACTTGGATTGATAATAACTTCATCACTACCATAATATAGAGGCTCATTGAAAAAATCTTTTTTGATGACAGGAGCGTCAGAAAGTTTATCTCCTGTTGTCACTTCTGTTGTTCCCTCAGATACTACTTCATTGATTACAGAATCTTGATTATACTTTATAAAAGGTAAAGTTTCTGTATACATTAATTGGTCTACTACCTGATCTTTATAGTAAGCAAGATATAAATCATATCCACCAATAGAACCTATTCTATTGGATGCAAAAATAGCAGTCATTCCATCTGAAGAAAGACTGAAATTACTATCATTCATTGCCGAGTTTATTGGTATTCCAATATTTCGGGCTGTTTGCCAAGAGGAAGTTTCTGGTGAGTACGTAGCTTCGAAAATATCAAATCCACCAAATCCTTCAATTCTATCGGAACTAAAAAAGAGCTTCTTACCACTTTTTGCAAGGAAGGGTGATGTTTCGTCATATTGACTATTAATCTTTGGTCCAAGATTAATAGGGACACTCCAAATCTCATTTTCTAAGTATGTTACATATAGATCATAACCTCCAAATCCACCATCTCTCTTACTTGAGAAAATAATAGTTTGATCGTTAAAGACTTTCATATCCTTATCACCTAATTCACTTATAATTGGAGATTTAAATAATTTCGGAAACGCTTCAGGATCTTTATCAACAGAAAATGTGTCTGCATATATCTCACCAGTGTTTCCTGTTTGAGTTTTTAAGAAATATAGTACAGTTCCGTTGGGATTAAACCCTTGTATAAGATCATGTTTTGGACCATTTAGAATAGGATGAAATGAACTTACTGAAGTCCAATTACCATTTTCTAACTCTATGGCATACATATCAGCGGAGTATTTACCATAGATCTCATCTTTGTATCCTTTCTTATTTCTTAATCCACCATTCGATCCTGTCCTATTCGAAGAAAAATAATATTTGTTTTGCGATGTTGGACTTTGGACAGGATTTAGCTCATCATATTCTGTATTTACGCTTGAACCTAGATTTTCAATAAATGCAAGTTGATCATTATATTGGTTATTATAAGCAAACATGCATTGTTTGATTTTTTCCACGATCACATATTCTTCCTTTTCATCATCAGCATACCTTAGATAGTTTTTGTAAAATTGTGCTGCATCTAAGTATGAACCTCTGCTATGTAAGGATTTAGCGGTATACAAATAGATATCATTTTCTTCATAACCCAGTCTCTTTGCTTGTGTAAAGTCTCTTACTGCGTCATCAGGATTTTTACTATGAAAATTTGCTACCCCTCTTTTAAATAAAAGGTTTTTATCTTGATTAATTTTTTCCAATTGATTGTATAGCTCCAAAGCATCTTCGTATTTCTCAGCTTTTAGAAATTTATTGGCTTGTTTGGCTATACCTTTTTGACTACTACCAATGTTGATAGATGCAAAAAATACAAATACAGAAAGAAAAATCAAATGTCTCATCAGTAAATTTCTTGTTGATTAGAATGATTGTGTTGTATCAAAACCTTCAAGGTAGTCCGCTACTTTTCTTAGGAAAGACCCACCCAAAAACCCATCTACAACTCTATGATCATATGATAATGATAAAAACATCATATGACGAATAGCGATAACATCGCCATGCTTGGTTTCTAGAACTGCTGGTTTCTTCTTAATTGCACCGACTGCCATAATAGCTACTTGCGGTTGATTAATAATTGGAGTGCCCATTACGTTACCAAAAGTTCCTACATTAGTCAAAGTAAAAGTTCCACCTTGAACATCATCTGGCTTTAGTTTATTTTCTCTTGCTCTTGACGCGAGATCATTCACCTTCTTTGTAAGTCCTACTAGGTTTAATTGGTCTGCATTTTTAATTACTGGCACTATTAGGTTTCCTGATGGTAAAGCTGCAGCCATTCCGATATTTATGTCTTTTTTCTTTACGATATTAGTACCGTCTACAGAAACATTGATCAATGGAAAATCTGTAATCGCTTTAGATACAGCTTCCATAAATATTGGTGTGAAAGTAATTTTCTCACCATGTTTCTTTTGGAATTCTCCCTTGATATTATTTCTCCAATTGACTAATTCCGTTACATCAGCTTCTACAAAAGAAGTAACGTGTGGAGATGTATGTTTGCTCATCACCATATGATCCGCAATCATTTTACGCATCCTGTCCATTTCTATGATTTCGTGTCCTCCACTTGTGTGTGTTGTAGCATTTGATGATTTATTAATTGTCGAGGCTACAGTATTTGATTGTGCTTGAGTTGCAGGCGCAGTTGGAGCATTTGTCGAATCAGGTGATGAAGTTTTATTGGAAACGTACCCTAGAATATCCCTTTTAGTTACTCGGCCATTTGATCCAGAACCTGAAATAGTATCTAATTCTGCAATCGATATATTTTCTTGCTTGGCTATGTTTTTTACCAATGGACTATAAAATCTATCAGAGCTAGCGGTATTGGTAGGAGTTGTCTCAGCGGCAGGAGCTGGAGTGTATGGTACTTTAGCGGGTGCAGGTTTTTCTGTTGCAGAAGCTTTAGGTGCTTCAGTTTTTTCCTCTATTGCAGGACTAGGAGATACATCTTCTCCTTCGGTTGCTAAGATTGCTATTACTTTTCCCACTTCTACTACATCATCTTCTTTGAATAGAACTTCTATAAGAGTACCCGCAACAGGAGATGGGATATCAGAATCTACCTTGTCGGTAGCGATCTCTAAGATCGTTTCATCTAGTTCTATAGTATCACCTACATTTTTAACCCATTTAAGGATTGTTGCTTCTGTAATACTTTCGCCCATTTTAGGCATTATCAATTCTACTTTAGCCATATGCTATGGTTCTTTTTTAAGTTTAATGCCAATTTCTTGAGTTATTAACTACTTGGATTGACATTTAATATTTGATTAGGTCCTGCAAAATTAACATAGTTATTGAGCCTGTAAAAATTTTCTTAATACATTCATTGCATAGTTGCTTGCATATGCGATGTTTTTTTGTCGATCCTTGCCTGCTTGGATCCTTAATGTGACGGTTTCTTTTTTGTTTCCACAAGCGATCCATACGGTACCTACTGGTTTGTCTTCGGTGCCTCCACTAGGACCAGCTATTCCAGATATAGCTACAGCTACATCTACTCCTAGGTGCTCAATAGCGCCTGTAACCATCTGTCTTACAGTCTCTTCACTTACTGCGCCAACGGTGTTTAGTGTTTCTTTATTTACATTAAGTAGGGTCTCTTTTAGGTTGTATGAATAGGTAACTACTGATCCCTCAAAGTAGGCAGACGACCCTGGGACTGTCACAATTTTACTGGCAACTAGACCTCCGGTACAGGATTCTGCGGTTCCTATTTTTAATTTTTTTTCAAGTGCAATTTTACCAATTACTGACGCCAACGATTCATTATCATGACCAAATACGATGTCTCCGAGTACATTTTCTATCTGAGTCGCATATATTTTCACTTCGGTTAATAATGATTCTTCATCGGATCCTTTTGAGCTAAGTCTTAGTTTGACCGTTCCCAGATTAGGCAGATAGGCGATACTGATATGTTCAGGAAACGAGTCTAAGATGTCTTGTATCTGTACTGCAATTCTAGATTCGCCCTCTCCAGCTGTGAGTATTGTATGATGAACGATTGATTGACCAGTATATTTTCCTTTAATCATTGGCAGCACACTATGCTCCATGATGTATTTCATCTCATACGGTACGCCTGGCATACTTATAAGAATCTTTCCATCTACTTCGAATAACATACCAGGTGCTGTACCCATCTTGTTTTCTAATATCTGAGCACCATCAGGCATGTAGCATTGCTCCTTGTGGGCGGGCGTTGTAGCTCGACCCCATCTTGCAAATAATCCTTCGATTCGTTCCCAAGTGGGTTCATCGAATCTCATTTTCATCCCAAAATGATCCGCCATCACTTTCTTGGTAATATCATCCCTTGTAGGGCCAAGTCCTCCTGTGATAAGGATGATGTCTCCTTTGGACATTGCACGATCTATACCCGAGATGATACCTTCTTTAGTATCCTGAATAGCAATTTTTTCTTCGATATGAATGCCCAATTTATTAAGTTCTCTACCCATCCATGCAGAGTTGGTGTCAATAGTTTGACCTATTAATAGTTCATCACCGATGGTAAGGATTATAGCTTTATGCATTTGTTTACTTTATTGATAGTAACATTGTTGATTATTTTTGACAATCAACGTGTGGTTCTTTGAGTCACAGTTCTTTAGTAATGCGAATAACGGTAAATTGGGTCTAGGGTTGTGAATCGACGGTTGTTTTATTTGTTGCTTTAGTCAATCTAACAATTGAACCATAATATAGATAAGCTAAAATTCTTCATCAAATTCTTCTTCATCACCT
>Ga0209187_1002208_pt1 | contig 19199 bp, 10 predicted proteins | sample BantaG_FD_187430 | JGI IMG/M metagenome (GOLD analysis project Ga0209187, IMG submission 187430) | Marine algal microbial communities from Bantry Bay, Ireland - BantryBay_4 metaG (SPAdes) (version 2) | ecosystem: Host-associated > Algae > Red algae > Unclassified | place: Bantry Bay, Ireland...
TCAGGTAACTGCAACACCACCGAGATCATCAACAATCTGGGACCGGGACTTTATCACCTTTCGGTAAAAATGTATACTGCCAACTGGCAATCTATTTGTGCAATCACTCCGGATGTAACCCTTGACGGCTCCAATCCTTGTGACAACCAAGGTGGTGATTCTGATGGCGATGGCATTTGCAACAACCAGGACAACTGTCCGAATACTCCTAATCCAAGTCAAGTTGACTCTAACAATAATGGTATTGGTGATGCTTGTGATTTACCTACCAACGGGGATTGTGATGCTATTACTATTTCAATGAATGGCGGCAACATTGTGGTTACCGGTTTAGATGAAAGTTCTATTTCTCATTTACAGATATTTAATGCGGGCTGGCAAACTGTTTATAACTGTTCATCTAATTGTAATGCAATCGAGACGGTTCCTGCAAGTCCGGGTATTTACCATGTATTTGTAAAACTATATACAGCCAGTTGGGTTAAGATTTGTGAAATTGCCCAGGATATTAATGTGCCTGTTGGACTAGAAGGTCAGTCTTCAGATCAACTATTCTTTGGCGCGCAAAAAGAAGGAAGAGATGTTGGCCTCTATTGGGTAACGAATGCTGATTACAAAACGAACTACTTTGAAGTTAGTCGTTCTGCAGATGGAATTAGTTTTCAAAATATTGAATCCCTCAACAGTATTAGCGAATCAAGCGATCACATCAATTATACGATGAAAGACAAAGCTGCGCGACCAGGAACAAACTTCTATCAGATTAAACAATTTTTTCAGGATGGATCTTTTATCAAATCAGAAATTAGAGAGATCTATTTTGATATTGATTTGCAGACGTTTACAATTTTCCCAAATCCAGCGAGCCGGGAATTGTTTGTTAATCTGAAAGACTTTGCAGGTGAGAATGCGATCATTCAGCTGCATAATAGTTTGGGGCAAACCGTGCAATCGGTCGTGGTAGAAAAGATAACTGCGCAGCCCGTTCAGATTTCTCTTGAAGACATAAAGGCTGGCATTCATGCTGTTTCTGTTCAGATTGAGGGAAGAAAGGTTATGAGTAAGATGGTGGTGGTTAGTAGGCTATAAATGAATTGAGTGTACAACGCCTTAGGTGTCGAAGCCTGGGGAACATTTGATTTGCAAACTCAAGTGCAAGTGCAAACTCAAGTTCAAAAGCGAACGCGAGCCTACGATATCGGGCAATTTGAGTTTGCACTTGAGTTTGTACTTGAGTTTGTACTTGAGTTTGTACTTGAGTTTGCACTTGCACTTTAAAATCTAAATTATTTCCCGGAAATAACACCTAACGTGTTATGCCCTCAAGTAAATTGGAATACTCCTTCCAACGTCAAATTTTCACACTCGAGGATTCGTAATCCCGCGGCTATAGCGATCACTGAGCCCCCGGCTTGTCCGTCGGGATCAGTGAGCCTTATGTATGAAATAATGAGCTAGTGTTCTTTCTTCTCAAAGCTCACCGATCCCGACGGACCTTACGGCCGGGGGCTCAATGATCTGTTGGCAATTGCACTTACCTATATTTTCAATTGACATTAAAGTAATAGCTACTGCGTCCTTAAACTTCACAGGTCTAAGGCGTTAACGATGATGAATTTATCCCACCAAGGTTTAAAAGACTAAACAATAAGCCTTAACTTTAGGCCTTCCAAGAAATTAAGAGAAAACGGATCGGTTAAAATTTTAAAGAACTTCAACAAACGTTACTTACATTTAATAGTCTAAAATCTCATTTAGTTAATAGTCTAAAATCTCATTTAGTTAATAGTCTAAAATCTCATTTAGTTAATAGTCTAAAATCTCATTTAGTTAATAGTCTAAAATCTCATTTAGTTAATAGTCTAAAATCTCATTTATGGATATTATTGATCGAATTACAGAAAACCCTGGGCCCCTTGGAAAATGGGCTGAAGTTGCGGAAGGTTACTGGATCTTCCCGAAGCTGGAAGGTGAACTGGGTAGCAGAATGAAATTTAATAACCAGGAAGTAATTTGCTGGTCCGTCAACAATTATCTGGGTTTGGGTAACCACCCTGAGGTAAGAAAAATAGATACACAAGCTGCCGCTGACTGGGGTATGGCTTATCCAATGGGTTCGCGTATGATGTCGGGTGCCACTACTGAGCACGATGCATTGGAAGTAGAACTAGCAGATTTCGTTCAGAAAGAAGCTGCGGTATTGGTCAACTTTGGTTATCAGGGAATCATGTCTGCGGTGGATGCTCTATTGACTCGCCGTGATGTAGTGGTTTACGATGCGGGCTGTCATGCTTGTATTGTTGATGGTGTGCGAATGCATTTGGGTAAACGTTTTGCCTACGAGCACAATGACATGGAAAGTTTGGAAAAACACCTGGAGGCTGCTACACGTATCGCTAAAGAAAACAAAGGTGGTGTACTGGTCATTTCAGAAGGTGTATTCGGAATGCGAGGTGATCAGGGTAAGTTGAAAGAAATCGTTGCCTTACGAGAAAAATACCCCTTCCGTTTTATGGTAGATGATGCACACGGTTTTGGTGTACTTGGTGCAACAGGTGCCGGTGCTGGTGAAGCGCAAGGTGTGCAAGATGAAATCGATGTTTACTTTTCAACCTTCGCCAAATCAATGGCATCTGTTGGTGCTTTCCTTGCCGGAAATAAAGAAGTGATTCAGTTTTTGAAATACAATATGCGTTCGCAGATTTTTGCGAAGTCATTGCCAATGCCATTTGTGGTAGGTGCGCGCAAGCGTTTGGAAATGCTAAAAACGATGCCTGAACTGCGCTCTGATTTATGGCGCAATGTAAATGCTTTGCAAGCTGGTTTGAAAGAAAGAGGTTTTGATATTGGAGATACCAATTCTTGTGTTACACCCGTTTACATGCACGGTTCAGTGGAAGAAGCGATGCAGTTGGTTTACGACATGCGTGAAAATTATAAGCTTTTCACCTCTATCGTCGTTTATCCGGTAATTCCAAAAGGAATGATCTTACTTCGTTTGATTCCAACTGCGGTACACACCATGGTGGATATTGAAGAAACGCTTAACGCCTTTTCTGCGATCAGCAGCAAATTGAAAGCTGGTGAATATAAGAAGGAGGCACCTAAGCGGGTACAAGTTTAATTAAGACGGAAGTCCGAAGACGGAAGTCTGAAGTTCCCACTAACGCGATTGCGATCGCAGGAAACTTCGGACTTCCGTCTTCGGACTTCGGTCTCTTTCCAATTCACATCCCAATTCACATTCCAATTCACATTCAATATGAGCTCTCCCCTAATCTGCGGCATTCAACAAATCGGTGTAGGTAATAACGACGTGTACGGCACCTTCAAATGGTATCACAAAAACCTTGGGATGGACGTCAAGATTTTTGATGAAGAGGCTATGGCCGAAATGATGTTGCCATATACAGGTGGCGAACCCCGTGGTCGGCATGCCATCCTCGCTTTAAATATGCAAGGAGGTGGTGGACTGGAAATCTGGCAATACACTACACGTACTCCGGAAGCACCAAAATTCGAAGTGCAATTAGGTGACCTTGGTATTTTTATCATGAAGTTCAAATGCAAAGATGTAGCCGCCACTTACCAATCCATGAAAGCCAATGGGGTGGAACTGGTAGGTGATGTACATACGACTCCTGACGGCAATCAGCATTTTTATTACAAAGATTTGCATGGCAATTATGGGGAGATTGTTGGTTCCAATAGCTGGTTTAGAAAAAATGATTGTCCGACTGGTGGCGTATACGGATGCACGATTGGTGTGACGAATATTGAAAAAGCGCGCAAAGTTTATTCTGACATCCTTGGTTACGACGAAGTGCTGTTTGATGAGACAGGAACCTTCAAAGATTTTGAAGCAATTAGTGGTGGGCAGTATGAGTTTCGTCGCGTACTCCTCACGCACAGTAAGGAACGGGTTGGTGCATTCAGCAAACTACTTGGCAAAAGTCATATCGAATTGGTACAGGTGAAAAATCGTGCTCCTCGTAAGATATTTGAAAACCGTTTTTGGGGCGACCTGGGTTATATTCATCTTTGTTTCGACATCAACGGTATGGATGATTTGCGCAAGCTTTGTGCATCAAAAGGTCATCCGTTTACCGCAGATTCGTCTGACAGTTTTGACATGGGTGAAGCAGCTGGACACTTTTCCTACATTGAAGATCCGGATGGCACGCTGATTGAATTTGTGGAAACGCATAAGGTTCCTATTTTGAAAAAGTTGAATTGGTATATGGATTTGCGGAAGCGTGATCCTCAGAAAGCTTTGCCTACCTGGATGGTGCGGGCTTTGGGTTTTAATCGGGTGAAAGTTTAGTGTGCTTGTCTTACGTTGATGGGAACACGGATTTTTTTCGTGGGATGTGAGCCCCCTTACGCGACTTAAAGATCGGTAAGCACTCCCTTTGATTTATCAAATCGGAGGGATTGCCGAGCTGAGATATTTGCGTCTCAGCTCGGCAATCCCCTTGCTTCGCGATGGTGCTTACCGATCTTTAAAACGCGTTAATCTGCGTCTCAGCTCGGCAATCACCTTGCTTCGCGATGGTGCTTACCGATCTTTAAAACGCGTTAATCTGCGTCTCAGCTCGGCAATCCCCTTGCTTCGCGATGGTGCTTACCGATCTTTAAAACGCGTTAATCTGAGTCTCAGCTCGGCAATCCCCTTGCTTCGCGATGGTGCTTACCGATCTTTAAAACGCGTTAATCTGAGTCTCAGCTCGGCAATCCCCTTGCTTCGCGATGGTGCTTACCGATCTTTAAAACGCGTTAATCTGAGTCTCAGCTCGGCAATCCCCTTGCTTCGCGATGGTGCTTACCGATCTTTAAAACGCGTTAATTTACTTCCTCAAACGTACAACATGATCAACCAAAAAGACTTCTCCTCCGAATCCAAAAAGATCATGGATTGGATCGAACAATATTTTGAAAAACTGGAATCCTATCCGGTGAAATCAAAGGTGGCCCCTAAAGAAATTTACAACAGTATACCCGCTACTCCCCCACAAGAATCAGAAACGCTTGACGCGATTTTAAAGGACATGGATGAAAAAATAATTCCAGGGATTACACATTGGCAGCATCCGAACTTTCATGCTTACTTTCCGGCTAACTCGTCGGTGGAATCGATGTTTGCAGAATTTATTACGGCAGCTATTGGTGCGCAATGCATGATTTGGGAAACCTCGCCTGCTGCTGCTGAGTTGGAGGAACGAGTACTGGAATGGCTACGAGACAGCATGGGATTGCCGGGTGACTGGGAAGGTACGATTCAGGACAGCGCTTCTTCTGCCTCTCTAGTGGCGATCCTGACGGCACGTGAAGTGTCTACTAATTTTGAATCCAATCTAAATGGTGTTCCAAATAATTTAAGGGTTTACTGTTCTTCGCAAACGCATTCCTCGATTGAGAAAGGTGTGGCGGTGAGTGGCATTGGCACCAGGAATTTAGTGAAGATTCCGGTAGATGATCAGATGCGCCTTTCGGCAAAAGCTTTGGAAAAACAGATCGAGGAAGATTTGCAAAATGGCTTGGTGCCCTGTTGTGTAGTCGCGGCGATTGGGACTACGGGAACAGTGGCAGTTGACTCGTTGGAGGAGATAGGCCCGCTTTGCGCAAAGCACCATATCTTTTTACATGTTGATGCAGCTTATGCCGGCACTGCCCTACTTCTTCCGGAATACCGCTGGATGATAAAGGGAATTAAATTTGCAGACAGTTTTGTTTTCAATGCACATAAATGGATGTTTACCAATTTTGATTGCTCCGCTTATTATGTCAAAGATGCGAGCGCCTTGCTGAAAACATTTGAAGTGTTACCGGAATATTTGAAAACGAAGACGCGTGGTCTGGTGAATGATTATCGGGATTGGGGAGTACCACTTGGGCGTCGTTTTCGGGCATTAAAGCTTTGGTTTGTGATCAGAAGTTTTGGAATTAAGGAAATGCAAAACCGTTTGCGAAAGCATATTGAATTAAATAACTATTTTGCGGAAGCTATTCAAAGTGCACCAAACTTCGAATTGGTTACTGAACCTATTTTGAATTTCACTTGCTTTCGGCATGTACCATCTGGCATGACGGAGGAGGAGGAGGAGGAGGAGGAGGAGGAGGAGTTGAATACTTTAAATGCAACATTATTGGAGCAGATTAATTTGGAAGGCAAAGTGTTTTTATCGCATACGAAGGTGAATGGGAAGTATAGTTTGCGCATGGTGATTGGACAGACTTATGTGGAGCGGCGGCATGTTGATTTGGCTTTGGGGGTTTTGTTTTCTGCCTTCTAACGCTGCCTCCGTGCTCCTACGCTGAAGCTTCGGCGAAAGCGTTCGGACAAAGCCTATGGCGGCGGACGATGGGAACACGGATTTGACGGATCTAACGGATTAAGACGGATTTTTTTCGTGGGACGTGTAAACCTTTTAACGCGTTTAAAAGACCGGTAAGCACTCCCTTTGATTTATCAAATCGGAGGGATTGCTGAGCTGGGTTGTTATAATAAGACTTAGCTTTTATTTCTCATAGAATGAAATAGAGTGGCTCATTTTCTAACACAGCTCAGCAATCACCTTGCTTCGCGATGGTGCTTACCGATCTTTTAGACGCGTTAATACGAGCCACTTCAAAAGTAGATCAGCCCATTTTATTAACTAAACAAGGCAACAATCCCCTCTCCTCCCTCCAAGGTCTCCGCAATTTCCAAAGCCGTTTTGCCATCCGCATTTTTAATTGTTGCGTCAGCTCCTTTATCCAACAATAATTCTATTGCTTCTTCCAGTTTTAACTCAACGGCCATCATTAGTGGCGTTCGGCCATGCTCATCAAGGCCGTCAATATCAGCTCCTTCTTGTAGCAGGCCATTTAGCCAATCCATGCGTTTGTAAGTCATTGCCCATTCCAGTAGGGTGTCGCTGTTGACAGGTAGATCGAGGTCAAATTCGTGGCGAGCCAGAACGGGTAAGATGGCCACAGATCCTTTTTCAACTGCTTTTAAAATGGGAGGCACACCTTCCTTTCCGCCGAAAAGCGGATCAGCACCAGCAGTTAATAAAAGGTCAAACATTCGCGGACTTTTGTAAGCCATAAATTGCGGGCTCAGCAATTGATCCGGATCGTTCAAAATAACCGGTGCATCCTTTCCCATCACTTTTAGTACATTTTCAACGAAGGGCACCAGGTCAATACTCACTGCTTTTGCAAAAGGCGTTTGCGCTACAGATGGAACTTCAAAAAATGGATCAGCTCCTTTTCCAATAAGGAAAAAAGCCAATTTGGTGTGTTTGTTTTCGACAGCCAGGTAGAGCGGTGTTTTCTTAGATTCAGCATCTACTACGTTTAAGTCTTCGGCATTTTCTACAAACAATTTAACTGCTTTGGAATCTTTCGTTTGCATCGCTTTCACGATGGCAGGAACGTAGCCTAATTTTTTGGTGTTGTATTTTTTTTCCAGACTACTTAATTCTAATGCCGCAGTTTTCGCTTTTTCTTTTGCAGCTTTTGCTTTTTCTTCTGCTGCTTTCTCCGTTCGTTCTTCTTTTGCATGAGCCGCTTTTTTCTTCATCTCTTCGTGGCGTTTCTTATCTGCTGCAATCTGTTTCATCCGTTCCGGATCTTTAAAGTTTTCCATCAGATCGATCAGAGAGGTGTAGTTACTTTTTTGGGCTTCGTCCATGGCACTTACTCCGGCACTATTTTTTTTGTAACTATCTGCTCCGGCGATTAAAAGCATTTCTACGATCTCAAAATTTTCCCAGCTTACTGCTTTTCGCAAAGACAGGTCTCCTTCCTTATCTGGTCTATTGGGATCAGCTTTACCTTTCAGCAAATGTCCGATAATCGCAATATTGTTATTGTCAACAGCCATTGGCAAAGCGAGTCGGCGAATACCGTCTTCCTGATTTGGATCAAAACCAGCGTACATGATTCGCTCTACCATTTCTACATCTCCTTTGTCGACGGCACGGATAAGATCGGAGCTATCGAAGTTCATTCGATCCCGAAGTCCCTGTACCCCCTTTCGGAAAATATCGCCTAATTTTTTTGGTTTGTCGTCGTCTTTCTTTGCCATTGCTGTTTTTTTTGATTGTCGCTGTCTTTGTGGGAGATGGATGGCCATCTGTCCTTCAAATGTAAGGTGTTATCTCTTTTCAACCAAGTAATTTGGGACGGAAGACCGAAGACAGGGGACGAAAAAGATGGAAGGCGGGAGACAGTTGACCGTTAATGGCTTTTTCTTTAAGGTTAGCTTCCTTGCTATTAGCAGCTTTAATCCCCCTAATAGCTCATCTTCACAATCTCCAACACATCCGCCGGTCCCAACTTCTGACGCTCCCCGATCTTCAACCAGTTTCGGTCAGTAAAAACCTGGGCAACTGTTTCTGCGGTTCCTTCATAATCATCAGTGTATTCCGCCAGCGTTGTTTTTATTTCCATTGAATGGAAAAAGTCTTCCATCTTTTCAATACCTGCCTTTGCTTTTTCTTCTAGCGTGCCTTCGGTCACGCCCCAGATACGTTCTCCAAATTGAGCCAACTTCTCTTTTTTGTCTTCAAAATTGTAGCGATAATGTGAGGGGGCGAGGATGGCTAGTGTTCGTGCATGGTCGATGCCATACAATGCGGTTAGCTCATGCCCCATCATATGTACCGCCCAGTCAGTAGGTACACCGAGTCGGATGATACCGTTCAAAGCCATAGTACAAGACCACATAAAATTGGACGCTGCTTCGTAGTTGGTTGGATCTGCGATAATGCGCGGTGCAATTTCAACTAGTGTCTGCATGATCCCTTCACAAATACGATCCTGCAAAAGTGCGCCAGCCGGGTAGGTCATGTACTGTTCCAGTACATGCGTGAATGCATCGGTAACTCCATTCGCCAATTGACGTTTGGGAATCGAATGAACCACTGCCGGATCAAGGATAGAGAATTTAGGAAATAGGCCAGGACCGCCCATTGCTCGTTTTTCTTTTGTCTCTGCGCGAGTGATGACTGCACCTGAGTTCATTTCAGAACCTGTAGCAGGCAATGTCAAAACCGTTGCAAACGGCATCCCTTTTTCTGTGCGAATACTGTTTTTCAAAATATCCCAGGGCTCATCACCTTCGTATAAAGCAGCTGCAGATAAAAACTTGACTCCGTCAATGACTGAGCCACCACCAACTGCTAGTAAGTATTCTACTTTTTCTTTTTTGATGATGGCTAGTGCTTCTAACAGTTTATCATACTCGGGGTTGGCGGGAATGCCACCAAATTCAATGACTTCAAAATCTTTGAGTGCTGCTTGTACCTGATCGTAGATTCCGTTGCGTTTTATACTGCCTCCTCCGTAGAGCATCATTACTTTTACGCCTCTTGGCAATTCAGTTGCCAGTTTAGCAATGGTATCGTTTCCGAAAATTAATTTTGTTGGGTTTGCGAATTCGAATGCTTGCATGATTTATTTTTTATTGAATGTTTTTATGCCTGTTTGGCAAGTTTTGGCTGGATGCTGGATGTTAGTCATGACTCCGCAAGGCGGAGCGTGACGGATGTTGGTGCTCGTCTAATGGTGAGGCATAATACCGATGGACTCACCGATAGAAGAGCACCCATATCCTTTACGGCCTGCGTGCTGCCGAAGCTTTTTTTTAGGAGCCGAAGCCTTTCTTAGGAACCAAAGCCTTTCTCAGGAGCCGAAGCCTTGGCGTAGGATCTGCAAAGCACACGTAAAAAAACATCCAACATCCACCCATATTTCATTTACTGAGTTGCTCCACATCTGAAACCACTCGTATTAAATAGCTTAGAGGCTGAAATTGTTTAGCCCAGCTCCGCAATTTACGAATCTTATTTATAGAAACTGCTTAAAGTTGTTTTGTAACTGAAGTTGTTTAGCGTCCGTTAAGAATAAGGTACACCGTTTGGACATTTTCGCCAACTTTGGAAATGGCCTGACAGCTCCGAACTGCCGACTAAATACACTGTACTAAATTTGAGGACTTAAAGCGAAGGAGACCACTTCAATAAAAAAGAAAGCATTTTGTAACTGTTCAGTTACTTTACTATTAGCTGTTGGCTTTTAGCTGTTAGCTTCCCTCCATCGCGAGTAAATCGCGTTATAAGGAAGCCAACGGCCAACAGCTAAAAGCCAACAGCTGAATAGTTACAGCATTTTATATATTTTGCTGGTTAATTAATAAGCTTCTATTTCAGGTGCTTACTAATATCTACCCTCAGACCGCCATTTCGCTGCACCAGCCGCCTGATTTTGTATAATTATCGCTCAACTTAGTCTATCTTTTAGTCAATCAAATAGCAGGTAATTTGTATTTTGGGTGCACAATTTAATTAGATGGTATTTTCAATCAAATAAAATAATGACCGCATTCAAAACCGCTATTTTAGAAGGAATTCCCAATCCACTACCCGCTCCACAGATTTACGACGAGTCCGTCAGTCATGCACCACGACGAGTCATAGACAATTTATTGAGCACCAAAGAGAGACAATTGGCATTGAAAAATGCGCTTCGATATTTTGATCCAAAAGACCACCCTGTCCTTGCCGCCGAATTTGCAGAAGAACTGGAAAAATACGGACGTATCTATATGTACCGCCTTCGTCCAACTTATCACATGAAAGCCCGCAACATTGAGGAGTACCCCTACCAATCCAAACAAGCCGCGGCCATCATGCTCATGATTCAAAACAACCTCGATTATAAAATTGCCAAACATCCACACGAGTTGATTACTTATGGTGGAAACGGAGCTGTTTTTCAAAACTGGGCACAGTACCGACTGACGATGCAATACCTCGCAGAGATGACCGATGAACAAACACTGGTGTTGTATTCTGGTCACCCAATGGGACTTTTCCCTTCCCACAAAGATGCGCCACGAGTGGTGGTCACCAACGGAATGATGATCCCCAACTATTCAAAAAAAGAAGACTGGAATAAATACAATGCCCTTGGCGTGACGCAGTATGGACAAATGACTGCCGGCTCATTTATGTATATCGGGCCGCAGGGAATTGTGCATGGAACGACCATCACTTTATTAAATGCAGGTCGCCGAAAGAAATTAGGCGATGACCTTCGCGGAAAAATATTTGTGACTTCAGGTTTGGGAGGTATGTCGGGGGCGCAGTCATTGGCCGCTGTAATTACCGGTGCCGTCGGTGTGCTCGCCGAAATTGATCCGGACGCCGTCCAACAAAGAATCGTGGATGGCTACGTGCTCAAAGAAAACGTGTACACCGATTTAAATGATCTCCTCGCCCGAATGGAAACATGTCGCAGAAATAAAACAGCTCTCGCTTTAGTTTATCAAGGCAACGTTGTTGAACTATGGGAAGCCTTTGTTGAAAAAGACATGCACATTGAATTGGGTTCTGACCAAACGTCGCTACACAACATTGACGATCTCGGCTACTGCCCTATCGGTTACACATTTGCAGAAGCAGAAGAATTACTCAATACGGATAAAGAAAAATTCATGAAAGCGGTGCGCTCTACTTTGCGCCGACATGTTGTTGCCATCAACAAACTTTCTGATAATGGCATGTATTTCTGGGATTATGGTAATGCCTTTTTGAAAGAAGCCGGAGAAGCGGGTGCTGCTATTTGGAAAAACAAAGAAGAGGGCACTTACAAGTACGCCTCTTATGTGGAAGACATAATGGGTCCCATGTGTTTTGATTATGGCTTTGGTCCGTTCCGCTGGGTTTGTGCATCTGGTGATAAAAGTGATTTGGACAAGACGGATGCCATTGCTGCAAAGGTGATTAAGGAAATGCTACTGGATGCGCCCGATGAAATTCAATCTCAGTTAAAAGATAACCTGACCTGGATTGAAGCGGCGGATGAGAACATTCCCGTAGTCGGTTCTAAGTCGCGGATTTTATATGCTGATGCAGATGGACGGATTAAAATTGCGTTGGCATTTAACACCGCTATTGCAAATGGCGAATTGTCTGCTCCCGTTGTTTTGGGACGTGACCACCACGATGTGTCTGGTACAGATTCACCTTTTCGGGAAACCGCCAACATCTACGATGGCTCCCGCTTTACTGCGGACATGGCGGTACACAATGTGATTGGCGACAGCTTCCGTGGCGCTACCTGGGTGTCGCTACACAATGGTGGTGGTGTGGGCTGGGGGGAGGTTATGAATGGTGGTTTTGGAATGGTCCTCGACGGCAGTGCTGACTCTGAGCGAAGATTGAAATCTATGCTTTTCTGGGATGTTAATAATGGTATTGCCCGTAGAAGCTGGGCGCGGAATAAGGAGGCTATTTTCACGGCTAAGCGAGCTATGGCGCAGCATCCTGATTTGAAAATTACTATTCCTAACATTGCTTCTGACACGGTGGTGGCGGATGCGATTGTTCAGTCTAAATTGAAATCTTAGTTTGCCCGCTTTCGTTGATGAGAACGCGGATTTGACGGATTTGGACGGATTTTTTTAATCGTGTTCTAAAGACCGGTAAGCACCATCGCGAAGCAAGGGGATTGCTGAGCTGAGTTGGAAAACGAGACTCTCTAGTTCATTTCTCAAGAAATATGAGCTAATTCTAATTATAACAACCCAGCTCAGCAATCCCTCCGATTTGATAAATCAAAGGGAGTGCTTACCGGTCTTTAAAACGTATAGCTAGTAAAAGCCAATCTATGAATTACCAGAAAATACTTTCTCTTTTCATCATCACCCTTTTCAGTCTGCAACTATTCGCCGGAGGAATTCGCGGAAGCATCAAGGACGAAAAAGGACAAGCACTCCCCTTCGCCACCATCTTCATCAAAAGTGAAGGTACTGGAACCACCACCAACGTGGAAGGAAATTACGCCATCAAACTAAGGCCAGGCACTTACGAATGTTTGTACCAATATTTAGGTTATCAATCGGTGTTGAAAACAGTGACGGTAAAGTCCAGTGGTGTTACCGTTATGGATGTAATATTAAAACAGGAAATACTCGATTTAAAAATGATCGAAGTAGTAGCGGGACAAGAAAATCCGGCTTATACCATCATGCGAAAAACGATTGCAAAAACGAAGTATCATTTGCAACAACTTGACAGTTACGATGCCACCGTTTATATGAAAGGTACCGGACGTTTGGTGAAAGCACCATTTTGGATACGGCGCACACTAAAAAAAGAAGGAATTGATCCCGACAAAGCGTTCACTTCTGAATCTGTCAGTGAGGTTAGCTACAAACGACCCAATACTTATACCGAAAACGTCATTTCTGTTTATTCGCACGGAGATGACAATTCCACGGATCCCAATCAATACCTCAACGGCAGTTTTTACGAACCCAAACTTGCCGGATCGGTTTCCCCTTTATCACCCAAAGCTTTTGGTTATTATCGCTTTGCACTGGAAGGTACCTTTTATGATCAGGGCACGTTGGTTTATAAAATAAGCGTCACTCCCAGAAGTCGCGGAGATAAAGTTTTTGAAGGTACGCTCAACATCGTGGATGAAGGATGGAGCATACACAGTCTTGACCTCACTACCAGGCAATTGGGCATCTCTTTCAATATCAAACAAATCTATAAACCGATTGAAGATATTGCCTGGCAGCCTGTAAGCCATACCTTTGATGTGACTGGAAAAATTCTTGGTTTTGGTTTTGAATATAAATACCTGGCCACGGTCAGTAATTATCAAATCCAACTCAATCCGGACTTACAGGTTGAGATGGTTGTGATTGATGAAACCATTGAAAAAGAAAAAGCAGCGAAACTAAAAAAACAAGAAAAGGAGCGTTCTAAAAAACAGAAAAAGCGCGATAAAGAGATGAGTGAGATTCAAGCCAAACTGGAAGATGGCAAAGAAATCAACCGAAAGGATTTGAGGAAGATGATGCGCAATTATGAAAAGGAGGAACAAAAAGAAGCAGAAGAACCAAAGGTCCAATCGAACCGCACCTATACCGTAGATTCGCTGGCAGCTAAACGAGATGCTGCTTACTGGGCCGATATACGTCCCGTACCATTGACCACGCTGGAGGTCCGTGGCTATGCCTTTCAGGACAGCCTCGTGGCCGTGAAGAAGGCAAAAGAAAATCCAGATGCTTTGAAAGCTGCAACTGGAAAAAAGAATCGATACATGCCCTGGGATATTTTGACGGAGAGTGCACACAAATTGGCGAAAGGTACTTATTTGAATTTAGGCTCACCGCTCAAAAATTTCAACTTCAATACGGTAGAAGGTTATCGCACCAGTTACGACGTCAATGTCTCGACGCGATTAGAAAATAAAAACAAACTTCGGGTAGGTAGTAAGACGGCGTATAGCTTTGCGCGAAATCGGTTTATGCCGAAGGGCTATATAAAACTCGACTATGGCAAGAGCATGCAGAAGGGTAAGTTTTTATTGGAAGGTGGCCGGCAAACGGAACAAATCAATAATGAAAACCCAATCGCTCCGATCGTCAATAGTTTCATGACCTTACTTTTTGAGGCCAACTACATGAAAATTCTGGAGAAGGATTTTGTCAAAATCAGCAATGATATATATGTACGCCCCAACTTCCGGCTCGTCACCGAAGCCGAATGGGCCAGACGAAAGCATCTGGAAAATCAGGACGTCCAACCTTGGTTCAAAGATCGCAACTATGACTACACCTCCAACTCCCCGGTCAACCTGGAACTGGATACCACTTTTTTTGAAACACATAAAGCGTTCACCGTTCACCTGGGCATGGAATATGAACCCTGGCAGCGCTACTTCGTAAAAAATGGCAGGCGAAATATTTCAGCACGCCCTACTCCAATCTTCTCATTGGATTATCGCAAAGGCATTCCTGACTTTGCAGACAGTTCAACGGATTTTGATCAGATTGAAATTGGTTTCAAACATAAGTTTGAAGTTGGCGTAAGAGGAACGTTAGGTTTTAATCTCAAACTAGGCCATTTCTTAAATAACGAAAACGTTCAGTTCCCCGACTTCAAACATTTCAAAGGCAACCGAACGCCTTTTGTCACCACTGATCCGGTAGAAACATTCCGAATTTTGGATTACTACGATTACAGCACCGACGAAACTTATTTTATGGGTCATGCGCATTATCAGTTTCGTAAGTTTCTGGTAACCCAAATCATGGAAGCTCAACTCATTGGCCTCAAGGAAAACATCTTTGTCAATTACCTGGAATCGGATAAATCACAACATTACACGGAACTTGGTTATACGATTGAAAACATCTTCCGCTTTTTCCGACTGGAATTTGTCACTTCATTTCAGAACTTCAAATATGAAAATTGGGGTGTGCGGATTGGGATTAGTTCTGAGTTTGGCGGTGGGTTGATTGCTGTGGAGAATTAGGCTGTATGCTGGATCACACAAAATGTAGTGCTACCTCTTCCACCCAGCACCCAGCATTAACAAGCCCTCCCCTCCCTACCTAGTGTTTAATCCATTTACAGCTCAAATCAATCCTCCAAAACTGGTATTTTTAAACTTAGAACACTATATTTGGCTTCAAATACAACATTCAATGAGATTAATCTTCGTAATATTATTTCTTACAGCAGTCGTTACCAACGAGATGGTGTTTGATCTATTAATATTACAGTATCCTGAAATCAGCCTTTGTGATACTTCAAAAGAGAGCTCATCTGAAAAAGAAACTCAGGTCACTACGGAAGATGAGTCGAAAACCGACTATTTTTCTGACAACCATTCCGGGGCAGCCTCCTCTTTCAAGTTATATAAATCTGCTACTTCCGATTTGGCTGCCACTTTACGCACGCCTTATTTAGAAATCCTTAGTCCTCCTCCGGACTGCTGCTAATTTTCTGCTATTATTTATTCGAGTGTAATGTTGCTCGTAACGATGTAACTACTTTTGGGTTTACCAAAAGGCTTTCGAAAAGTGATAAGTCATAAGCCTTAAAGTATACGTTTCTTATCCATGTCTGCAATAGCGTTTCTCGGAGTATATTAAATACATGTTTTTTATGAGCCAGCCTGGCAAATCATAGTAGGTTTGGTAAACGTTTTTTAAAAGAATTAGCAATGAAAAATTTATTTGACTTTAAACATTTTAAAGGCGATCTATGGGGTGGAGTTACCGCGGGTATTGTTGCCCTGCCCCTGGCACTTGCCTTTGGTGTTAGCTCAGGACTTGGGCCAAGTGCAGGTTTATACGGTGCAATTTTTGTTAGCTTTTTTGCCGCACTATTTGGCGGTACCGACACGCAGATCTCAGGACCAACTGCTCCGATGACCGCCGTAAGTATGGTCGTGGTCGCCAGTATAATTGCCAGCTTTGGTGGTGATATTACCAAAGCACTTCCAGTTATCTTGACGGTATTTTTATTGGCTGGTTTGATACAGATTGGACTGGGGCTTATTGGATTAGGTAAATATATTAAATACATTCCCTATCCGGTGGTTTCAGGATTTATGACCGCCATTGGGGTAATAATTTTGGTCACACAAATATTGCCTTCTGTGGGTTACTATCCAAAAGAGGATATTGCTTATGTCAATGAATTTAAACCAGAAGCAGAGGAAATTATTTTGGATAACATACTGAAAGACGAAGCAGGTGAAGGCATCCTGGTTCTGGAAGATTTTAAAGAAACCATTAAACGGGCAAAAGATATTACTGAGGCAGAAATTTTAAAAGAGTCAAAAACATTGGCAGGTAAAGAAGCGGGTGGTGTGATAGGAGCTTTCAGAGTTTTTCCAAGAGCCATGAAGAATATTAATTGGCTGGAACTTCTGCTGGCGCTTGGAACCATCTTCATTATTTATGGTTTCAAACGAATGACCAAAAAAGTACCCAGTACCCTGGTCGCACTGGTAGTTATGTCAGGAATTGCTTTTGGTTTCGGGTTAAACTATCGTACGATCGAAACGATACCCTATGGATTCCCACTTCCAAATTTAGAAATTTTTACTAATTTTAGTTTGGATGCGGTAACGCCATATGTTTTTACAGCACTCACACTGGCCTTACTGGGCGCTATTGATTCACTATTAACTTCTGTAGTAGCGGACAACATGACAAAGACCAAGCACAAACCAAATAAGGAGTTGGTAGGACAAGGAGTTGGAAACAGTATAGGTGCTGTCTTTGGAGGTATTCCGGGAGCAGGTGCAACGATTCGTACTGTTGTAAACATTAATGCTGGTGGTAAGACGCGCCTCTCTGGTATGATTGCAGGTGTTATGTTATTGATCATCATGCTTGCATTGGGGCCTGTCGCTTCTCAGATTCCTGCTGCCGTATTGGCGGGTATTTTGATCACGGTTGGTATCGGTGTGATGGATTACAAAGGATTAAAAGCCATCCCTAATATGCCGCGACCAGAAGTTGCCATTATGTTGATCGTGCTGGTACTTTCTTCTATTTGGAATTTGGTGTACGCGGTAGGCATCGGTTTGGTCATCGCCTCACTCATGTTCATGAAAAAGATGGGAGACCTGACCGCTCAACGCTCCGACGTAAAACCACTTAGTGAAGAAAAAGCATGGGATGACGAGGGCGACTTCCCTAAACAACTGAAGGAAGAAGTAGTCATTAAGCACATCAAAGGACCTCTTTTTTTTGGTTCAACCTCTGACTTTCAGGCATTGGCCAATCAAATACCTAAGACTGCCTCCACGGTTATCATTCGTATGGGCAGAATGCAGTACATCGATCAATCAGGGCTGTATGCCATGGAAGATGTACTCATTGATTTGGTCAATAAAAAAGTAACCGTTTTATTTGTAAATATACCAGAACAACCTCGATACATGCTTGAGCGGATTGACATTATTCCTGATTTAATTGCTCCTGATCAAATTTTTGATAACTTTAAAGAGTGTATCACCTGGATTAAGAATAATGTGAAGGATGAGTATGATAGTTCGGGGGCGGTTAAAGCTTAATGAGATCGCTGCGCTGTCAGACTTCACTCGACCGTAGTCCCTCGATCGCGGGTTCCGCACTAGCAGGAAGTCTGACAGCATAGCGATCTGACAGCGAAGCGGTTTAAAAAAATACGGTAACTATTCAGCCGGCCTTTAATGAACGGCCGAATGGAATGACTTTAAACATCCAACAGCTAACATTCAGCCTGAACGCATCAATGGAGTCACTGAACAGTTACAAAATACTATTTTATTTCAAAATTAAATACAATATATTAATCCATTAAAATTAAATAAAAAATGCATACACAAACTAAAGAAACTCAACAAGCCCTTAGCGCTCAGAATGCTTACGATATGCTAAAGGAAGGCAATAAGCGATTTGTAGAAAACAAAAAATCACCAAGAAACCTGCTCGATCAGGTGACAGCTACCAGCACAGGCCAATACCCGTTTGCTGTGGTACTAAGCTGTATTGATTCACGTGTACCTGCTGAACTGGTTTTTGACCAGGGTATTGGCGATATCTTCAGTGCCAGAGTTGCTGGTAACATTGTGAATGAAGACATGCTTGGATCGATCGAATATGGTTGTAAAGTAGCTGGTTCTAAAATTGTAGTGGTACTTGGTCACACCAAATGTGGTGCGGTGACTGCTGCTTGCAAAGGGGTAGAACTCGGTAACATCACCCCCCTACTCGCTAAAATTCAGCCGGCAGTTGATCAAGTGCGAAAAACACTTCCTGATGTCAACGAAACAAGTATTGAAAAAACAGTGGTTGCCAACGTAGAACTAACCATCGAACGCATGCGTGCGGAAAGTCCTATTCTCGCAGAAATGGAAAAGAGCGGAGAGATCAAAATTGTGGGAGCCGTTTATAGCGTTGCTACAGGTGAGGTGGAATTTTTGTAAAAATACGCATCGCTAAGTACACGGTGTAAATAACGGTCCGATTTGAGATCGAAATAGCTGACGTAGATGATCGAAAAAAGTGCAGGAATAGCAAGTTATTTCAACGTTTTTTCGAGAAAGCTAAGTCAGTGGTTGCCTCTCAAACTGGACCGTTATTTAGGCCGCGTCCCTAAACAGAAGTTGTTCAAGGTTATTTCCTATGACTGCAGAAAACGTTGAATAACTTCACAATTAAGAGAACAAATAGAGTATTACTCTTCCCGATTTAACAGCTTGTTAAATCGGGCTTTTTTTTGTAACTGTTCAGTGTTACCTACGATAGGGGGCATTTGAGTTTGCACTTGACACTTGAACTTGCACTTTTTAAAATTCAAGTGCAAGTATCAAGTGCAAGTTCAAATGCCCGCAGTTCGCAGGAGCCC
>Ga0209187_1002211_pt1 | contig 19180 bp, 17 predicted proteins | sample BantaG_FD_187430 | JGI IMG/M metagenome (GOLD analysis project Ga0209187, IMG submission 187430) | Marine algal microbial communities from Bantry Bay, Ireland - BantryBay_4 metaG (SPAdes) (version 2) | ecosystem: Host-associated > Algae > Red algae > Unclassified | place: Bantry Bay, Ireland...
CTCGGGGCGACGCCCCCGGCGGCAGGTGGAGGAGCGGCAGGGGTGGCAGCCCACCGGCTATCGCGGGCGGGCGGCGCGGCAGCTCGGCCAGCGGCCGCAGCGGCGTCAGCGGGGCAGACGACGCGGCGCGGCCGGCCGGTCGACGGGCGCGCCCGCCCACGTCGTCTGCCGTGCCGCCGCCGCGGGCGGCGGCGGCGGAGGCACGCCCGAGCCCCGCCGTCGGCGCCCCGGAAAAAACGAGGGGGCGGCCCCCGCGTGCACTGAGGGCCCGGCGGTGGTGGCCTTGGTGGTGGTGGCGGCGGCGGCAGCGACAGCGGCGGCCCCGCCGGCGGTGGCGGTGGCAGGGGCGGGGGGAAGCGCACCGCGCGAGCCCGCCATACAACCAAAACAAAAACCGCGGCGGCGGCAAAGCGGGCACGCCACACCCACTTGGCAAAGGAAGAGCGGCACTGGCGGCGGCGGGACGAGCTCGCCCCCAGTCAGACGGCCGCCGCCACGGTGGCGGCAACGACGTTGCCGGCCCCGCCGCCGGCATCTGCCCCAGAACGGCGCTTGTGGCTGGGGTGCGGCGACGGGCGAGCGAGCAGCGGCCCCCATCCCGGCGGCTGTGGCGGCCCCTCTGCGGGGCACCCGCGCAGGCCGCGCCTGCGGCCGCACACGGGACGCGGGAGGTGGGGGGCCGAATCGCCGAATCTTGTGTGGGCGGCGGACCCACCAGATTCCATATTCACACGCCTGGACTGGGTGGCGGCCGCGGCGTGGCGCGCGTGCCCCGTGCCGCCGCCGTGCAGGGGGTCGGGCTGCCACTGACGCTGCCGCGTGGCGGCCGGCCCGAGGCGTACTTTGCCGCCGCGGCGCGTGATGGGGGCCGGCCTCGCGCGAACGCGCCGGCATGCGGACGGCCGCGCAACGCCGCAGACCGCATCGTCGGGAGTTGGTACCACCCCAACGAAAGACAGACGCACTGTACGAAGACTAAACGAGCGCCAACGTAACGCCTTCGTGTGTCTCGCGTTTGATATTCGTTTGTTGTACGAAGGTATTACAAATGTCACTTTCGTGCGGGCAACATATGATGACCGCGACACGGCCGGAACAGAATGAGCGGCTGAGAGACCATGTCTGGCACGGCGTCTGTGTGGGGATCCTTGCGTCCGGCAATAATCTGACAAGCACAGCGGTTCCCCGCACTGGGTACAAGCATAGCGGCTCGTGAGTGGCCAATCGAAGGAGCTGACAGAACAGAAGGCCAATTCTTTCTCTCGCGCGGTACACTTCTGGGAATGGAGAGCGGGAGGAGGGACTTGCCAGGTCCGGCGGGCCCCGCGGCGGCCTCACAGCGGGCAACAGAGGGTGCCGCTATGTACGTTTCAACAGGCTACGTGACATGATTAAGTCGGCTCCCTGGAGCGCACCAGGACGCCGCTCATCTAGTGTGAGCACCACTGCTCTTGTTGATTGGCTGCAACTAGGGCCTACCGTGATTCAATCCATCTGGTAGCGTGGTTTGCGGAGCTGCCCTATCGTCTAGCGTAGTGCGCGCCAAGGAAAAAGTCAAGACGGAGGGGGGAGCAGCGAGTGGGCGCCCGCGATGGAGTGCGCGAGCTTTCCACTGCCTGACAGCTCGTGCATACCTTTGGACTAGTGCCAACCTCATGTTGTTACTCGCATGCGCCACCGGACCGAAGTTGCCCCACGCCCCCCCCGCCGCCCTCCTCCCCATGTATCTCACATATTGTCATCCTCACACCCCCCAGTCCATGGGAAAAAGGGGTTGACGAAGAAGCGCCGCAGGGGGAGCTCTTGAGGTGTGTCAGGCACGGTCGCAGGGGTGGCGTACAAGCCCAGTCGGTCACAAAGGTCCTCAAAGTCCGGCACCACGTGTTCAAGGCGTTGGAGGTTGGTGGTAGGCACCAACGCTAGGGCTGGAAACCCGGTTGCGGGGTCCATCTCCCACTTGTGCCGTGCGCACCCAAAGTCGGTAAGGACGCAGCCGTCACGAGCGTCGGCCGCCTCCAACAGCTGCACAACCACCAGGTCCCGACGCTCGCCATCCACGGCGCGTATCACGAGACGTGCCAGGCCCAGACGGTTCTTCGTCGGGTTGCTCGGGTCCTTGAATAAAACGTGGTCCCACCACGCGGTACCATTGTAGAGAGCACGGGCGGCTCGTACACGTTGCAGCACACCCTGGGCTCCCCACTCGAAGGAGGCCTTGAACGACGCAGAGTTGCCGACGGTCAGCATCTGGGCGCCATTAAGAGCTAGCAGCGTCGGCAGACGCTGCAGCCGGCCACCGTCGGCGGCGGCGGCCGCTGCCACGCTGATGCGCTGGCCACGGATGCGGGCGCGCTCGTGCGGTGAGCAAAAACCTTGGGAAGGGCCCGCCCCGGGCCGCATCCGCTTAGCGGGACGCACCTGGCCTGCCGTCAAGGCAGTGCCCATCCGCTTGCAGCCCCGGTTGGACGTCGCCGGCGGGGCCCAGGCGCCGCCAGTCGCCGTGCTGGCCGAGCTTAACGAGGCGGCCGAGCGCCCCGAGTCCATCAAAGCCGATGCGGTTTCCGAAGTCGACGCACTGGCAGAGCCCCCTGAACCGGCGAAGCCCAACGCGCTCGACCGCTCCGACGCGCTGGCTGAACCAGACGTGTCTTCGGTCGAACCCGACGTGGTCGCCGGGGCCGCATGTTGCGAGGCGTAGCGCGAGCCGGGGCTGTACAAGCCGGCTGAGTCGTCGGCATGAGATGCGTCCGGAAAACAGCCCGATGGCGATGTCTTGTCCCCAGAGTTGCGCACCGACACGTCGTCATCGGTAGTGTCATCTCGTCCCCCCTCCTCCTCGCTCGTTCCCGTCGCGTAGGTGCTGTCGCTTGTGCTGTCTTCAGCATCCTGCTTCGCGCACACACCGTCATCCGCATCGTTGAAGCTCGTGCCGTCATCGCTGTCGTCGCCAGCCTCGTAGCCCGCCTCATCGTCCGCGTCAGTGTCGACAAGCGCCGAGCCGTCCGCGGTAATGTCGTCTGCGGTCCCAGGGGAGGGCCGACGGTGTTTGCGTCGTGAGGTGAACCTCTTAACTGCTGCGCGCTTCGCGGCGTCTGAGCGCTGGGCTTCACGTAGACACTCATCCGCGCCCTCGGTCAGGATGTGCAACAGCGTTTGCTCACAGCGCATCATTTGCACCTGGAAGTTATCCGGGTGCTTGTTGGTCACCCGGTACATGGCTTTAAGAAGCTTATGCAGCATCTCGTTGGTGCTCGTGTCGCCCTCCTCCAGGTTTCCACGAAGGAGCAGCTCCTGCATGAGATGGAAGGCGAGACGATGCATCTTGGTCGTGTTGACTGCTCCAAAGAGCACGCGCACCAAGTCGGTCACGAACATCTTGGCCTCCTGCTGCAGCGCTGCCGCCTCCGCCTCTGTGCGCATCGCTCCCGGCGCCGTGTTGTCCCCGCACATTTTTCCCATAAGGCGTGTGAGGGAGCAAACGACGTGAAGCACCGCCTCGTGGACCGCCTTGCCCTTAAACACCCGTTTGTACTCTGCGCGGTTCTTCTTTCGCAAGGGGTTAGGCACGCTGCCCTTGGCAGCGGCCTCATCAGCGTCCGACATGGTGTCGTCCGTGCCGTTGTCTGAGTTAGGAACGGGCGACTCGGCGTCGTCCACCTCCCGCGACCGACAGAAGCGAGGGCGAACGGGGCTCCCAGCGGTGCTGCAGCTACCGGCGGAGGAGGAGCGGCGTCGGCGGCGTGGCGGCGCCACGGGGGATGCTACCTCGTCATCGTCATCATCGTCATCTGGCGGGCCGATCAAACCAGCCAGCATGAACGGCCAGTAGATGACACCGTGGCGCCACTGACGACCCTTGTAAGTCGGTTGAATGACGCCTTTGCGCACAAAGTAACTGTTGCGCCGAACCAAGAACCCAGAACAAGAAGGAAAAGATACCGAGCGACTGGTGTCGTGTCAGCGACGCCGAAGCATAGAATGTCCCCAATGCGCAACACGAAGACGTCATGAACACAAAATCAGCAACAGCGTGTCATGGGAGAGCGAGACACACAAGCACTGAGCGGCAAACAGCCCACACTGCCCCAGGGGCACAACAGTCAACGTACCCAGGCGGTGCAAGCGTGGCCAGGATGAGGCGTCCCATGTGGCCAATCCGCTCGTTCACTGCGACCAGTGTTTCGTCCTTGGGGCCCCTACGAGCGTCGCCCTGACCGCAAAGCTCGAACAGCAACGCGGGTATCTTGTCGGCAATGACCTTCAGGACCCCGAGCTTCATGACCTTCAGGTGTCCCATGCAAAGGGGCAGCACGAAGAACGTGCGCCATGACCACAACCATGTCCAACGAAAGCACACAGCGTCAGTCAGAAGCTGTCCAACTCTCTGTGCCATCCTGTTCGTAGAGCAGAAGGCGACATGCCGAGTGCGGCTACACGCGACCTGAACACGCGGGCTCAGTGCGTGCGAGAAACATACATGCAGTCGGTCGAACCCAAAGATACGGAAGAGGGAGAGGGACCCTGTGCCGAGGCCATGCACGGCCCCGAGCACCGGGACGACAGGGGTGATAGACGACTGCTTGGCAAGCTGCTCAACCCGAGAAGGCCGTTCGCCCTTTTCGGCGAGCTCGGTGGCCTCCATCTGGTCCTCGAGCGTCGCAAGCACGTCACGCTTGCACGCCCCCATAGACGGGACCGCGACGTGCGACTTAAACTCCATACAGACAGAGCACGGGAAGTAGCATCCGCTGAGCTTCATGCCCAGCAGGTGCCGTTCTTCAGGCTGGTCGCACGCATAGAGCACGATGCGCGGCACAGCCCACACGGCTCCGTGCTCTTGCAGCGTGAGCTTGAACCCGACTGCGCTAGCCGTGATCAGCGTGTCGATGACCACCGCCAGGCACCGCTGGAGAAGCTCGTCTCGCAGAACACGGACCTTCGCCTTCTCTGCGTCGGTTGCACCCTTGCGGTACTTCATCGCTGGGATGTACCCAACGGTTATCCAGCCAGACTTTCCTGTTATGACGTTAGGGAAGCGCACACGAATTGGATACACGAGGTGGGCTTCAGCGGCAAGGGGGGAAAGAAAAAGGACGGACAGCAGCCAAGGGGGAAAGGAGATGTCAGCAACCAAGCGTGATGCGGGTGGCAGCTGGCGATAAGAACCCCATGTAAGGGGCGTCAGGCACCAACGCGGGCCACGCCGTGGTCAGACAGAAAGGTACCAAGTAAACAGAGAAAGACGAGGACAGTCACTTACTCCCGTTCCAAGAGACGAGCGCAGCGTCAGAGAAGAGCTGGACGGCCAACGTGAACGGCGGCATCGGCATCCCTTGCTCCTTCCTGCCGGCATGCAGGCGCTGCACGTCTTCCTGCTCCTTCAAGTAGATGTCGCCGTCAAGCGTGTTGGTGCGGATGACATTGCCGGCGTCGTCGTACTTCCGTCGACCACGCAAACACACCTTTATGGCGCTAGTCAAGGCGTCCGTCGCCACTTGCATGACGTCCCGCGAGTAAAACTTGTAGACAGTGCCGCGTACGATGATGTCCGTCTCGCGCCACTTCAGCTCGGAGAGACACCGCCACTGCTCCCCCTTCAGGGACCGTACAAAAGCAGCAGCCGATGGGAACGCGCTCTCCAAAGGGCCGAGGCGCACATTGAGCTTGCTGCCCTTCCTGCCCTTGCCGTTCTTTCCCTTCTTTCTTCGACGGCGGCGCGCCTCGATCTCTGCGGTCACCTTCATGGCCGCGCGCTCAATCGCCACGGTCGTCTCGTAGTACTCCCTCCGAGCCGCCTCCGACAAGCCACAGCCGCCCGCCGACAGGGCGAACAGTCGCATGTCCTTCAGCTCCTTGGAGACGAAGACGGACGCCTTGTCGCCCAGACGCGGGGGCACATGCATCTTGGTCCTCAACAGATCGCCTTTGGCGCGGTAGTGTTGTGCGATGCGATCGGCCACAATCATAGAAGAGGAAGACGCCGGTATCGGCAAGGACGATGGCATGGACGGCAGGACGGGGGGCGCCGCTACCACCGCAGAACCTAACCCGGGCGTATGACCAGCAGCATCCGTCAGGATGCCCGTCGGGTCGACTACGGCCGTCCACGCATGAGCCGCGGCTGAGGGTGCTCCGATAGAGGCCGGCGCCGCTCGCTGCTCGCTCGGTGCTACAGTACCATGCGGCGGCGCCGCTACCGGCGCCGCCACGCCGGATACAGCCCCGCCAGGCAATGGCGCCACCGTGGCCGCCCATACCGCCGCAGTCGCCGCATCTGTCGTTGTGCCGCTAGTCGACGCGACGGTCGTCGTGCCGCCAACCACGTCCAGCACGGTGTTTTCGGCAACCATTCGGTCCTCGATGCGCTTGTGCTGCACGTAGTTGGCGTAAGAGCCAAAGCGCATTGAGCATCGAGCACATACAATCCGCCCATCGTCATCAAACGAGGGGTCTTGCGAGGTCCGTGGTGACGCCAGAGGCTGTCGCCCGTCGTCACTCGACGAGGCCACCCCCGGCCGTCTTCGTTCATGGTCTGCTGTTGCAGAACCAGGCGAGTTGCCGGGCATTGGATAGGCATCCGCCGCCGCTACCTCCGCCACCGCCGCTTCGTGATGTTGGTGCCCGTCGGTCGGCCGATGGGCGAGCAGCGGTCGAACAGTCGCCGAACCGTCTTCTCCTCACGGCACGCACACCTTTGGCCGCCACCCAGCCCCACAGCCACTGAGCAACGTCACACGGCGGGTGGGCGTGGCCACGTCGGCGCCGGGTTGGCCGCCGACCGCGGCAGTTCAAGTGGTAGATGCGTTGCCACCGCTGCCACCGTCGCCACGCGTGGACCCCCCCGGCCACGTCCGAGCCAACCGCCGCCACGGCCGCCACACACACGGGGGGCGGGCGTGGCCGCGGCAGTGCCGGCTTGGCTACCGACCGCGGCAGGTGAGGATGAAGGCGGGCCGCCACCCCCGCCACCGTCGCCACGCGTGGACCCCCCCAGCCCCGTCCGAGCCCACCGCCGCCACGGCCGCCCCACATAGCGGGCGGGCGTGGCCGCGGCAGTGACGTATTGGCCACCGACCGCGGCAGGTGAGGATGTAGGCGGACCGCCACCCCCGCCACGGTCGCCACGCGTGAACCCCCCCTTGCCCCATCAAGCCCGCCGCCGCCAGGGCCGCTCCACGTGGCGGGCGGCCGTGCCCGCGGCAGGTGAGGATGTAGGCGCGCCGCCCCCCCCGCCACGGTCACCGCGCGTCAACACCTCCGGCCCCGTTTCAGCCCACCACCGCCAGGGACCCGGCGCACGGCGGTCGCGCCTGCCCCACCGCAGCGGTCCGACCCGCGGCGGTTGCGCGTCCGCCGTTGCCACCTCCGCCACAGGGGCGTCGGTCACCACCGTCCGGCAGTAACCGGGAGAAGCGCGGGGATCGCTCCGTCATCACCATCGGCTGATGGATTCCGATCCACATAGGTTCGACATCTGCGGACGGAGGGGGCTGGCGCCACGGAAGGGGCGACGTGGCGGTCAGAGATGCCTCCCAGAGGTCGCGTAAGCGCCACACGAATTCCAAAACGGGAGGGCTAACAGCGTTGCCATACGGCGTGGGCCGACGCAGCGTCAGTCGGCCCGCCCAAGGCTGCCTGCAAGTAGGAGCACAGGCGGCGCCCACGCCCGTTGCAGCAACAGGTGGGCACAGCGCGCAAATCGAGCAGGTGTCGAGGGGAAGGGGGACGTTGCAGCGTCGTCACCGAGACGGTCACCATCATGGGGACCGTGACGGCGGGGCAGCGCCGAAGGGTCGGCAGGAGCAACAGCGTCAGCACCCCCGTTCCGAAAGGGGGAGGTCCCCGCTGTGACTGCTCCTTGTGCCGGGAAGCAAGCAAGTGGGAGCGGGCGTCAAATCGGTTTATTGCATTCGAGGCTCAATTATCAGGGAATTACGAAGGACTGTGGCTCTTTAAATTCGATTGGTGGTGTCCAACGTGGCGTTGGCGACAGGGACGAGGCGGCGCCTCGTTCACGCTGCAATTCGCTCCTTGTCTTGCGCTTGGCCCATCATGAAGCTGCCGCCGCCGCGGGTGACCCTGGGTCCCGCGGACAGCGACCCGTCATGGACGTCATGTGGGGGGCACAGTCACCAATGCCTGGCCTCGCGCTGGCGATGACGCCCTACAGTGGCATCCGCAGATAGCCGGAGCTATCGGCAGCGCTGACGCCCGCATGTGGGCGTGGCGACTGAGAGGATGTACGTCTGGGCAGGGGTGGGGGGCGGGCGCTGCCGGAGGGGGGGCGCCGCCCGGCAACTACAGTGGCGGGTGGGTGGGTGCGGGAGAACCTCCCATCGAGGGGGCAGCGAGGCCCCCGGTGCCATGCATCGGCGGAGTAGATAAGTGAACGACGGGTCGCGTGGCGAGTGCTCTCGACTGACGCTGGCCTCCCCGTCCCCACCCCTGTGGTCGAGCGTGGCCCCCTCCAACGCTGGTCGTGTGCACCCCGTCACTTTGCCGCTGGGTTCCGCTCTCTTCCACCGCTGGCGCCCCCCGCGTGACAACGCCCCGCTGCGGCCGCTGGGTCCCCCCGCGCTACACTACTTACTGCGTCTCGCGGCGGTTCGAAGATGGTCGGACGTGGGCGCAAGCTCCCACCGGCGGATGCCGTCCACCCCATTCCGCCTCGTACGCGGCGGCTGACTCGCTGCGCCGCGGGGCCTCGCCCTCATGAGCCATTGACCCCTCGCGCTGAAGGTCGACCGTCGGGAGCATCCTTGCGGTCGCCCTCGACTTCTGGTGATGAAGATGTAGCTGACCAGCCGCAGGTCGAGCGGGATGCGCCGGCACGCTGCGCGGCCACCGCGCCGAGTGGGCCGGTGACGCGCGGTGCAGCTCGTCGCCTGGCTGCCGCACGCGCCGGCGGCCGTCGAAAAGATGGCGAACCCGTCGCACTCCGAGTGGCTGTGTCGCGGCTCCCAGCTACGCCTGCTGGAGATAGCCAGCCGTCTACTCGCGGCAAGGGAAAGAAGGACGCTCTTCCGACCGCTGCAGCCTCTGTGACGGCGGCGCCTCCAAAGGGCACGCGGTCGTCGGCTCGTGGCAAGGAGAAGAAGACGCCTGCGACACCAGTCCCCGAGCACGCCAGCGCCGTTGCCGGCGCACGTACGAGTAAGACCAACAAGATCCTGGTGCCGCCCCCTCCTCCGCGCACGCTCGGCCCGATCACGAGGTCCGCCTCGCGCCGAGGTGTTGGGCCGCGCACCGCGGACAAGGACGGCGCTCTGACGGCGGTGCGCAGCGATTCTTCTTCAGGGCGCGCCGCGGCCAGGGTGGTAGCGTCACCGGTCGCCAGTCCTCCTCCGCGCGAGCCCAGGACCGGCCGCCGCGCGACGAGGTCCGCCTCGCGCCGAGGCGTCGAGTCGAGCGCCGCGGACAAGGACGGCGCTCTCGCGGCGGCGGGCAGCAAAGTGTCTGCCGGCCGCGCCGCGACAAGAGAGTTAGCTTCCACGAGCGGCAGTCCTCCTGCGCGTGGTCCCGGAACCGGCGGTCGCACGCCGAAGGCCTTGCGTGTTCTCGCCGGTGCGGCTGGAGCCAACGTCATGGCTGAGTGGACATCTGAATCATCTACATCTCCTCCCTCTGAGCTGACGCGTCGCCGTCACTCCGGCCGTGGCTCCCGCCGCCGCCATTCGCACCCGAAGGCAACAGGAGGTGCCTCTGTGCCGGCGCCGCTGCCGCTGAGCACCGACCCCGACTCTTGGTCGCCGCCCCCCGCCAGAGACTATTGGCGGCATGCGGAGTACGTGCGCCGGGTGGCCGTCCTCCCTGCTGAAGACAGCAGCACAGACGACGAACGAGCCGCGCGGCCGCATCGTCGAGAAGGCGGGGCAGCCGACAGCGGCGGTGTCCCGGCCGCTGAAGGGCCTCCAAGTGCATCTACGGCTGAAGACCAAAAGACACCGTCACCTGCTCGTGCCTCGCAGCCGCCGTTCATGCGGGCCATGCAGCCGCCGCTCAGCCCGGGCGTGATGCAACGGTTGGAGGTGGTGGCCGCTGCGCACCAGCGGAATGCGCGGCTGGGCGCTGAAGCCAAGATTGAGGTCAAGCAAGAGCAAGCCGTCGCGGGACTCGCGCCACCTCCGGCCCAATGCGCGCCCCCGGTGGCCGCCACCATCACGGCACCTGCTGCTCTCGCGCAAGGTACTGCAGCTCCCACGATGCGGCGTGCCAAGGCTGAGCCTCTGTGGCCTGGTGAAGGCGACACCTCCGCCTGGGGAACAGGGGCACGGACGGCCAGGAACAAGCGTCCTCCCCGACGGCACTCTGGCGGAGCCTAATGGTCCGTTTGTGGAACCGTCCACCCGCGCGGTGGCCAAGGTCGTGCTACAACGGGTGATGTCTGTGTAGGGGCTTTGGCGCGCCATGTCTCCGGTAATTGGTTGGGACGGTCCCGAAGGGAAGATGGTGCTTATTGGGTGGGCTCGGATGGCGTGCGCGTCCTGCTTCGTACCGCTGTCGTAATGGTGATGGTAGTGGCGGGCGGTTGTGGAATGTGGAGTATGTTTGTGTTTTGGCTGGTAGGTTGGCCCGGACGGGCGGCCGGAAGCTGCTGCTTTCCATTGTATAGTGGCTATTTACGGAGCGTAGCGCTTCAACAGGTCACGTGGCCTACAGGTACCCAGGGGACACGGTGTGCGAAGAGCTGTTGCTGTGCACGACCGTCTGCAACATAGCCTGCTCCTCTCTGCATCGCAACCGACGGCATAAAGCCACGCGGAAACATCTGGAAGCAGCGACGGGGCCGTACGATGCACTCCGACAGCCGCATACAGGTGGCGGCCGAAGCGGCCGTGGCGGCCAACACGGGCAGCGGTTGTAGTGGCAATGGATGCCACGGCGGCCGGCGCCACTTTCCCGTCGACGCAATCAGTCAAGATGGTACTCCCCATGTAAATTCTATTCTTCGGAAACCCAATTCATGAGCAGAATTCCTGTACGCCTGGCACCGGACCGCCTCTCTCGCCCGACTGACAGAGTCAAACCCGCGTGGACTGGCGTGAGGACGACCTACGCCCAGTGCAACGCACGGTCACTGCATTAGCGCCAACGCCACGGTGGCGCGCCCTTTCCCACAAGCGGTGCGTCAGGGCCCCCTTCTGCGCCTACCTTTGCGTTGTCGGCCGTTTCACTGCTTGAATGGGGACTCTGCTCTCCGCCGTAATGGACGCGGTGCACTGGTAGTGAGTGAGTGGACCGTTTGTTGTTTTCTCTTTCTCTGCCCGCCCGTGCCCGGTCTGGCCGCTGGTACCCAGGCAGCCACCGCCTCACTACGGCTGCCTGACGGCCGCCTCATCTTTTTCGGTCGTCCGTACGGGTCCCTGGTGGTGGCGGCCGTACCCCCTGATCGACGCCCATCATCACGCACCCCTGTCGGCCGCAAGTCGCTTTTACGTGTGGCCCTTCTGTCCCGCCGGTACCTCGTGGCCATCTGTTGAGCACCTGTTATGGACACGCACGCTGGACCGGCTGCGGGCGGCCGCCCGTTGTCGGAGGCACCCAGCGCTTCTCCAGTCCCGGGCTCCCCGACCCTGATCGCTCCACGTGCAGCTGCCGCGTTCACCTGGCCCGCCACGTCGTCGCAGCTGTTGTCGCCACAGTCGCAACCTTCATTCAACGTAGCAGGCGACCCGCGGTGCTATCCCCCAAGTCACGGGGCGTTGGGCTCACCACATAGCGCTCATCTACACGCCATGTACGCTGCCGGCCTCCTGGAATCTAGACCTGCTGCCCATGCACCGTATCCCGTGCACGTACCTTCAAATACTGTATCGCCTGCGGCTGCTACTGCGGCGGCGGAAGCGTCGGCCTCGGCAGAGGCGGCCGGAGCGGCATCGACGGCAACGATGTCTGCAGTGGGCAGGTCGGGGAGCGAGGCTACGGCTGCGGCGATGCAGCTGGGGCTGCCTGGTCGTGGCACCGGTGCGCCGGCGACAACATCTCTTGCTACCTTGGGCGCGCCGTGGTCGCCGCCGGTAGCACTACGCGTGGGCACCCCGGGTGTACCGCCCGGCAGCTCTGCGTCGGCCACGCCACCGGTTGGTGGCACTACTACCGTCCCACCGACCGCTAGACCACAGCGGGACAACACGAACAGGTTTTATGCGCAGATGGACGACGCAGTTGCTCGATTGCCACCGAGCGGTGGGCGACGCAAGTCGCGTGTGCCGGCTACGCCCGGTGCCTCTTCACGGCGCCCTCCACCTGCGCCGGACGATGCAGCAACCGCCGTTGCAGCAGCCGCCGCCGCTCGAGCGCGAGTCGCAAGTCGGCGCCGCGCTGCTGCGAGCCGTCGCGAGGCAGGGCAGACTCTCCCTCTGACTGCCGACCAGGCGGCGGCTGCAGGTCTCAATGGCCCGCCAACTTCCTCGTCAGCGCCAGCGGCCGCGTTGGCGTCGGCGGCGGCGATCGTTAACTCTGCCTCCGTCGCCGCAATGGCTGCCGCCGCGGCTGCCTCAACGACGTCGGCCGCGTCCGGCGAGGGCTCTCCCACGCAAGGAGCTCCCTGCGCGTGCGCACCCGCGTTGGAGCAAATGTCAACCGCTGTGCAACAGATGTCTACAGTCATGTCGGGTCTGCTCCAGGCTCTCTTTAAGGAGCGGGAGACAACTGCGGCCGACTTCCTGGCGCTTCGTCGCGCTCTCGCCGTCGTGTTGGCCAACAGCGTCTGCAGCAAAGCTGACCTTGCCAAGATCCACTCGTTAGCAAACGCAACCTCTCTGAGTGTCGGCACCCTTGCGACGGCTTCCTCGGCGCTTGCATACAACACGACTGGCGCTACAGGAGGCAACGCGCCGCATCCTGCTCCGAGCCAGGCGCAACAGCAGCGTCCAGTACTGGGGACGCCAGGTACAGTCAACCCGGACGCCGTCGACCTGCCCGCGGAGGCCCCTTGGGCGATTCCCATGCAGGTACGTGGCGCGCGTTTTAAGTTACTTGAGTGAGGACTTGGTGGCATCGTGACCTCGCTTGTGTGCCTTCTCTCCCTTCCCTTCCGTCTTGCCCGAGCTGACCTTCCGGCATTGAGTCTGCTTCTGGTGTTCATTTTTCCTTCTACTTGCCGAACATTTTTTTCCCTTCTGTTCCCAGGACAAGCTCGGCGAGGTGTACCAGAAGCACGTGTTCAGCGGCACGGGGGCGACGACCGCCTTCCTCACGACGATTCAGGTGGACGAGGAGATTGCCACGCTGGTGTCACAGCATTTCAAAGAGACCCTGCCTGCCGCCAAGACGCGCATGGAGCAGAAGATATTGACCAAGAGCAATACGGCCAAGACCGGCCTGGCGCCCACTAAGATCCGTAGCTTCGTGAAGCGGGTGCTGCCCCGGTGGCAGGAGAAGTTCAGCAAGCTGCTGATGGAGGGCTTCCACGAGCAAGCATGTGCCATCCTCAAGACGGGGAAAAAGAGCGGCAAGGGAACGCGCGGGCACATCTCTACGCTGCAGAAATCCGACGGCCGCACATGCCTCAAGGACAACTGGTTCTTTGCGACACCCAACGGTCGGATTGCCCTCAACTATGCGGTCAAGCACGCATTCACAAAGCTCGGCTGCCTCTCGTCGGTTTACGTTGAGGCCACAGTCGAGCAAGCCGGGTACCTCAAGATGCGCATGGGGTTGTACGCACGCATTGTCTCGACGGTACGTTATCGCAACGCCGGTAGAGCAGAGCCGCCTCCTCTGTGGGATGTGCCGTGTGCAAGGGCGAAAGCGATGGTGGCCGTGCCCAGAGGGCGTCCTTTCGTGACCTGTACCCTGACACGGCACTTACTCTTTGCTCTGCCAATCTGTGCGGCTGTGGCTGTTCTTGTACCTGGATTTCTTGTTTGGCTGTGACGGATGTGCCTGTTTTTTTCACATCTGCCGTTCCACTGCACAGGTGTACCACGGGTTGCGCAAGGTGGCGGACTACAAGAGCTTGAGCGACACTGGTGGCAACACAGACGCGGTAACCCGAAAGGTGTGGGCGGTCTTCCTCTCCCTCATAGACGACTTGCGTGCCAAGAACACCACGGTTGATGAGGGGCTCATGATCACGGACGGTGACAGCGCCCTGCGGGCGGTTGTTCCAGACGTGCCCACCGTCAGGCAGGAGGCCGCCCGTCTAGAAATTGCAGCTACCCAGACGGGCGACCCACCTCCCCCGCGTTCCGGCAATCGCAGAGCTACACGTACCCGAGCTTCATCCACAAGTCGTCGCCGCAGGGGGTCAAAGAGGGCAGTTGCAGCGGATGACGCTGATGCTGGCGCGACGATGCGGCCGCCGCGCAACAAGCGTGCCCGTAAACGTCGGGCGAGGTCGCCCCGTGAAGACGACGATGGGGGCGACTCTACTGCACCCTCTTATGAGGACGACGGCCTGCCGCTGGTTAACCAAGCCACGTTGGAGTGTGGATTGCCGACCGCGCACGGCGCTGGACGCGGCGGTGTTGGTGGCGAGGAGTACGAGAGCGGCGGAGACTTAGGTGCCCCACCGGGCGCCGACAACATTCAAGACATGCTCGCGGAGCTCCGCTCTTAGACGCAGGAGCAGGTGCTTGGTCGGGTCGTCGACTGTATGAGTATGGACCGGGTGGTATCGTTGACCTTGTGAGATAGGGCAGCCATTGATGGGCTGGAGAGTACCGTCTCGTAGGACCAAAAAAATAGGCACCCGTACAGATCCGCGGTCGTCCAACATGTGCTAGTCCTAGCTGCTAAGCAATGCCTGACCAGTCCATGCATCTCTCTCTTAGTATGCAGAGTTAAACGTTTGAGTTAGCGCTCTAATATAACAACCTCAAGCGACGATCAAGTCATTGCTTCACTGTCATGCGACTCGCTCGCGCTGAAAAATCTGACATGATGCTCCCATGTACACACACTCTGACACCACAAGGAGCCCGAACGTTCACCACACGAACGACCGACGAAAGACAAACGAAAACGCACCTTACGATCGGCTGGACGAAAGCTCGTTCGTAGGGTCTTCGTTTGACGAACGAAGATCGAACGAATCAGGCCTTCGTGACAGCGGTACCAAGTCCCGACGATGGCGGCGACGGCGTGACTGCCGCATCCGTTTGCTTTTGGCCTTCTCGCCCCGGTTCGTCGCCTCTCGGGCGGCCGTCCTTTTTATCCTCCACGGCGGTGGAATGAGGTGCGACCAATCCTGTCACTGCAATGGGAAGAGCTCCGTCGCCGCCACCCACGCACGAAGTGCAGGGTGCTGGCACTTGCCCGTCGCTCAGTGGGCTTCCACGACGATCACACCATGGTGGCAGACGGCCACGGTCAGGTGTGCCGCCAACGAGGACTGAGGAGCCCCGGCACTAGGCGAGTGAATTGAAGTCGTGGCGCCGCCGGTGAACACGGGTGCCGCACCGTGGCGTAGAGGACCGGAATTCCGACACCACAACCGTCCAAGTCTGCGCAGAGGTGCTCCACGAGGTAACTCGTCTCTAGCGATCACATGGCGGGTCAGGGGGGACCACGGCGTCCCAGCCGCAGGGGCAGAGGCCCAAGAGGGTACTGCACCATACTATGGATGTTGACACAAAGGTCTTTCACCGTGCTTTGACAAAATCAGTCAGCAATCAAACGACAAACGACGAGGTGTGTGGAGCGACGCGGAAAACATCGTAGCTCGCAAGGACAGTGCATACGCAGATGCATCATGTCGGCAAGTAGCCGTGTGCATTGCAAGGGCACGGGCGTCGTGGTTGTGAAACGACGCCAACACCCTCTGGCAAGACGATCACCTCCCGCCGTGACGACTACTCGCGGTTCGGCGAGTTACAGCAATGCAAACTGGTCTAGACGACGACCGCCACTTGCTCGTCCGAGAGCGAGTTGTCGACTCCGAGGTTGTCAATGGCGCGGCCGGCCTGCTTCTCCTCCGTGAGGATGACGTCGTCAGGGTAGGCGGCGCCGCCGTGCTTGGACACATCGTTACCAATGAGCTCCATCTCGGGGGAGATGCGCAGTGCTCCCACCAGGTTCAGGGCGAAAAACAGGGGCACGATGAGGGCGAGCGTCCACGCCGCAACGACCACAATCATGACACAGTTGGCGGCCAGCAGACGACCGCCGCCGCCATAGAACACACCCTCCCAGCCGTTGTCGTTGCCATAGCCCGAAATGAAGAGAAGCTCCTCGCGGGCAAAGAGGCCAACGGCAAAGGCGCCCCACACGCCAACGGCGCCGTGGATGGGGAAGGCCTCGAGCGGATCGTCAATTTTGAGCAGCAGCAGCAGCATGGCGGCGCCAATATAGACGAGCGCACCAACGATACCGATGACAACGGCCGCGTACGGCTCCACCCACGGGCACGAGGCGGTGATGGCAACGAGGCCGGCAAGGATACCGTTGAGGCACGCGAGGAGGTCAAAGATGTGGTCGCGCAGCTTGATGACAATGAGGGTGGTCACCCCCGCCGCCGCGCCAGAAATCGTCGTGGTCACAGCGCAACGGGCGGCCGTGGCAGTGAGGTTGGCGGCGGGGGCGGTAAAGGAGATGCCCAGCGTCGAACCCGGGTTAAAGCCGTACCACCCGAACCACAAGAGGAAGGTACCGAGCGTGCACAGGGTTGCGGAGTGACCAGGCATCGGCACGACGCGGCCGTCCTGGTCAAACCGCCCCAGGCGGGGACCCACAATAATGGCGCCGGCCAGACCGGCAAACCCACCAACCATGTGGACGACGGCATCACCGGCAAAGTCCTTGGCGCCAACGTCAAAGAGCGTCGACAGCCAGCCGCCGCCCCACACCCAGTGAGAAACGACTGGGTAAACAAAACCCGTCAGGAAGAAGGCGTAGCCCAGGTAGGCGTAGAAAGACGTGCGCTCAGCGACCGAGCCCGACACAATGGTCGCGGCCGTCGCAGCAAACGTCCACTGAAAGAACCAAAAATGAAACTCTTGCGTGTCGTCCGACAAGGCCCAGTTGGAGTGGCCGAGGAAGACGTTGTCGACTGGGCCATAGGCAAAGGCATACCCGAACAACTGGAGGAGGTGAGCGGATGCAGGGTGAGGGCAAGATGAAAACCACGCGTGCGGAAGAGGCCGAATTGAGAGCAAGGTGCGAGGAACACACGTCAGCCGCCGACCGAGGTGCACGCACAGCCAATTGAAGTCGCGCGGCCGACAATCACGGCGCTCTCGATGGCCCCCAGAGCCAACTCTCATAAACACACACACTTCAAAGACTCGTTTCGACGTACGTAGTACGCGATGGCGCCGACACAGGCGTCAAGCACGTTCTTCAGCAGCACGTTCTTGGTGTTCTTGCTCCGGACGGAGCCAGCCGTGAGCATAGCAAAGCCCGCCTGCATGAGGAAGACGAGGTAGCCCGACACGAGGACAAACATGACGTCGAGCGAGCTGGCATTCTGAGACACCTGCTTGGTCAGCTGGTCAAGCGCCGAGGTGGCCTGGCGCTCCACCGACAGAGCGGCCATGTCCAGAGAGGCCACCATCGTGCCCAGGCACGGGCAACGTCAATGCTGGCGGTTTCGAGTTGTCGAGGGCAAGCCGGACGGGACACGGGGGTCAACGTTACCCACGGCGCGAACAAGGAACGCCTAGATCACCGGGAACGCGCAGGCTACGTGCAACGCGCGGATCTTAAACACTGCGGAGCTCCCCTGGTGGGTGCCGGTCACACCCGCTCACCCGCGGCAGGCAGTACACGCAGGGGTACCTCCTAGGGTGCCTACAGGGGGGCTCGTCCCTGCCCAGGAACCACGCGTAGACCCCGCAGGCAGGCGGGAGGACCGTTTCTTGAGCGCCGCCCAAACGTTTCGGGCACGTCTATTGGGAAGGCACCCGTCGGAAGCAACGCCGGCGGGCACACCTAGACGTGGACCCATCGGCGGCATGCGCGCGGGGAAAACCGCCCCGGGACCACCTGCAGTCGGGGAAGGGCCCAGAAGATGCCACGATGGCCCAAAGCGGTCAAAAGTGCGTTGCTGCGCGCCTCTCGTGGGAGCCTGCCGCCGCGATTGCGGCATCCACCCTCCTCCTTGGGCGTTTGGCTGGCTAGTGTTGCGCGACTGGTACCATGACCCGGCCAGGAGCGGTCCCGCTGTGGCCCCCAACCGCCACCGACGGCGGGAGATTCGGCCACTCCATCCACCCAACCGCCGACGAGGGGCAGCAGAGACAAAGGCCCCGTGGCCAGTGGAGGGGAGCTGGGCCATTCGCTTTGCCCGTGACGCGAGTAGAGGACGCGGGTGGCTTTGCCACGGATTATCCGCGGGCAGGCTCGACCTGGGACAGGTGGCACGCCCTCGCGCAGCGGCGTGGGCCGGTTTGCCTGAACCGATCTATACGGAGTGCTGGCCACCCGGTCGACACGTCTTCTGGGCGGGCAAGGTGAATATCCGACATTTTCTTTTTTTTACTTTTGATCGTCTGTGTGCCCCATGTTGAACGCCACCCTGCGCTGTATTGCCGTTGGTGGTACCCAGTATCTCTGGATCGCTCTTTGGCTCTCGAGACACATTGAAGCGCTTGCTGACCACCTCTCCAGCCAGGGCGTGGTAGGCGGGGGGCGGCTGAAAGCGGCAGCGAAACCGGACCTGGTGACTGGGGCTTATTCACGGCCGGCTGGGTCTCCGCGAGTCTCTCTCTTCGAGACTGCCGGCCATGCCCGGTAGCGACCAAGAGTCTAAGCGGACCTCCAAGCATGACCGTCCCACGAAAGTGCCACCGGTGCCTGGCTCCGTCGCTTTTTCGGTTCAGATCGTGGCCTGACGTCGCCGGGCCGCTGGAACTCCGCATCATCACTATGGTCGTTGCGCCATAAGCTGGAGAGGCCCCAGTCAAGCCGATCGATGTCTGGGCCAATCAAACGCAGAAAAGCGCCTCTTCGTTAGGCCTGGACTCTCCACTTTTTGGCGCAACGACAATATCAGAAAGACGCTTTTTTAGCGAAGCTTCTAGTAGGGATCCATTCGTGTTCTCAACGCTCAGGCAGCCACGTTGCATGGAATGGATGGCCCTAGTCGATTTGATGGTCACCCTCTAGGCCATTTGATTGGATGGTCCCATCAGCACGCCCAATCAAGAATATCCACGTTTCAGCATTCGATGGCTCACAATCGCTCTGGTCCAGATGGATTACACACGCAAGCGATTACAGATTCTGCCAAAAGCGT
>Ga0209187_1002213_pt1 | contig 19163 bp, 1 predicted proteins | sample BantaG_FD_187430 | JGI IMG/M metagenome (GOLD analysis project Ga0209187, IMG submission 187430) | Marine algal microbial communities from Bantry Bay, Ireland - BantryBay_4 metaG (SPAdes) (version 2) | ecosystem: Host-associated > Algae > Red algae > Unclassified | place: Bantry Bay, Ireland...
GGTAAGACCCATCTTTAAACCTGTATGGAGGGTCTAAACCTAGACCATTCATTGAAGTTACATCTACGTCACCCACATTGGTTAATGTAAATGTACGCTCGTCAATACCGCCCACTGCAATATCGCCAAAGTTATAAAGTGGTGAGTCTGTAATGGTAATATCACCTGGGCCGACACCTTCACCGGTTAAGTTTACATCAATATCTAATATGGTCACACCGTCAAAGTATTGTAATTCTAAAATGTCATTATGTACGGCCTCAGCAGTTGGGTTGTAGCTCACCACTAATGTACAACTACTGCCCACACTTACTAAACTTCCACAAGTACCACCAACTCCTGGGAATACATTGCCCCCTTTATATTCAAAAGGTAATGCTAATGGGTTTTCTTCGCCAAAAGATGTGGCTGCAACAGCACCAGTATTATTTACCGTAAACGTATGATCATTTGAACTTCCATCAGCCACTTGGCCATAGTTGTAGCCACCAGCATCTGTAATAGTAAGAAATGCAGGGCTTACACCTTCACCAGTTATATTTCTGGCTACACTTTGTGGGCCCACTCCATCATTGTAACTCACGGTTAAAATATCAGTAATAATTGCTACACTACTTGGGTTAAAGTCCACAACCACTTCACATGTACCAAGTGGTGGTATTGGAATTACACAAGTGGCACTGGTTCCTGGGAAACTACTGCCTTCAAAATCATAATCAGTATTTGGCAAAACACCCGTCACAGTTGTTGCTGGCACTCCACCAATATTTGTTACTACAAATGTATGTCTTGCAGCTCCACCATCAGCTATTTCACCGAAGTCATATGGGTCAGTTTCACTAATTTTTAAACTTGCTGGAGATGCCGCATCACCCGTCATACCATGAGTAAAAGTTTGTGGATTTGCACCGTCATAATAAGAAAAAGTAATTGTTCCTGGTTGCACACCAGTTAATGTTGGTTCAAAAATAACTACGATTGTACAGCTGTCACCAGCTCCACCATTTTCATCCAAACCTGTTGCACAAGTTCCACCATCACCGGGGTAAACATTACCACTTCCACCATCTTTATATTTATAAGGAGCTGCAATTGTGCTTTCAGCTAAAGCCGTTGCTGGTACACCACCAGAGTTGTTTAATGTAAATGTAATTTCACTGGATGCACCAACGGCCACTAATCCAAAATCTTCCGGCTCAATATTAGCGATTGTAATGTTTGCCGCTGTGGCGCCTGTTCCATCAACAGCTATGGAGTTACTTGCACCTGCAACACCGTCGTTATAATTAATGGTCACATTATCTGATTGTAAGCCCGTTGATGTTGGGGCAAATACAACCACAATATTACAAGTTCCCGATGGAGCAAGGTCTGAAGTACAGTCTCCACCCACTCCCGGATAACCGCCACCTTTAAAAGTAAATTCATTTACAAAGGCAGCCCCAGTCATTAGTGTTGCAGGCACGCCACCGTTATTGGCAACTACAAAAGTTTGGTCCGTATTTGAGTTTTCAGCAATAGTTCCAAAATCGTAATCTACACCGGCGTTAATTTGCAGTACTGCAGGAGCTGCACCTGTACCAGCTAATGTTCTAGTGGCTGACTGTGGGTCTACCCCGTCATTATAACCAACTATAAACGATCCTGAATCTACAGCACTTGCTGTGGGGGTGTATCTTAAAATAATTGTACAGTCTGTCCCTGCTGGAATAGTTGTACCTATACAACTTCCACCACCTGGGAATGTTCCTGGAGCGGCGTAACCAAATACACCTGCTAAACCAGTTATACCCACACTTGTAGCATCAGTGGCACCTGTGTTGGTAATAGTAAATAACTTATCTGCAAAACCGCCACCTGTGGCTACAGTTCCAAAATCATAAGCATCCACTTCACTAATTGTAATGGCAGCTCTTGATAAGCCTGTACCACGTAAAGTTTGTAATTCTATTTGCGATGTTACACCATCATTGTAATTTAAATCTAAGTTTCCTAAATGTAAGCCTGTAGTCAGTGGTAAATACTCAACTACAAGTTCACAGTTAGCACCAGCAGCTAGTGTTCCTGTACAAGCTGGCGCTCCACCCACACCTGGGTAAGTTCCGCCACCGGCGAAAGTAAATGGTAAGTTTAATCCTGGAATAGTTAGGCCTGTAGCCTCTACTCCACCAGAGTTTATAACATTGAACGTGTAAAGAGTTGATGAGCCCACCGTTTGAGGTAGGTAATCATAAGGCTCTGCTTCAGCTATAGCTAAACTAGCTGGAGCTGCACCATCACCGGTTAAATTAAGTGATCTTGTTTGTGAGACAGCACCGTCATTGAAATTAATATCAACTGTATCTAGATAATTTGTCACAGCTGATGGCTCAAAAGTCACAACAATTTCACAAGTATCTGCTGGGGTTAATACTAGTCCACAGTCACCACCATTACCTGGGTAAGACCCATCTTTAAACCTGTATGGAGGGTCTAAACCTAGACCATTCATTGAAGTTACATCTACGTCACCCACATTGGTTAATGTAAATGTACGCTCGTCAATACCGCCCACTGCAATATCGCCGAAGTTATAAAGTGGTGAGTCTGTAATGGTAATATCACCTGGGCCTACACTTTCACCGGTTAAGTTTACATCAATATCTAATGTGGTCACACCGTCAAAGTATTGTAATTCTAAAATGTCATTATGTACGGCCTCAGCAGTTGGGTTGTAGCTCACCACTAATGTACAACTACTACCAACACTAATAAGTGATCCACAAGTTCCACCCGTTCCTGGGAATACTGTGCCTTTATAATCAAAGGGTGGAGATAACGGGTTATCAACACCAAATGAAGTGGCTGAAACAGCACCAGTGTTATTCACTGTGAACGTTCGATCATTTGAACTTCCATCAGCCACTTGGCCATAGTTGTAGCCACCAGCATCTGTAATCGTAAGAATGGCACGGTTCACACCTTGCCCTGTCACATCTCGAGGTGAACTTTGACCTGTTACTCCATCATTGTAACTAACAGTTAATGTGTCACTAATAATAGCCACACTACTTGGGTTAAAGTCCACAACCACTTCACATGTACCAAGTGGTGGTATCGGAATTACACAAGTGGCACTGGTTCCTGGGAAACTACTGCCTTCAAAATCATAATCAGTATTTGGTAAAACACCCGTTACAGTTGTAGCCGGAACTCCACCAATATTTGTTACTACAAATGTATGTCTTGAAAAACCACCGTCAGCCACTTCACCAAAGTCATATGGGTCAGTTTCACTAATTTTTAATGTGGCAGGAGCAGCACCTGTACCAGTAGTAGCTCTTGCAACTGTTTGTGGATCGGCACCATCATCATAATTAAACGTAATTGTTCCTGGTTGAGCTCCAGTTAATGCTGGTTCAAAAATAACTACGATATCGCAGGTATTACCCACTGTATCTGGGATCATAGTCCCACAGTTTCCACCATCACCAGGATAGACATTACCACTACCACCATCTTTATATTTAAATGGAGCAGCTAAAGTACTTTCAACCAAACCTGTTGCTGGAACACCACCACCATTAATTAAAGTAAATGTGTGCTCACTGCTTGAGCCCACAGCCACTAAACCAAAATCGTAGGCATCAGTATCTGAAATAGTCACAGATGCTGGGCTTGCACCAACACCAGTAACATCCACTGTGCTCATCTGTGGGTTAGAGCCATCAAAGTAATTTATACTTACAGTCTCAGTTGAAGGTCCGACCCCCGTTGGGTCAAAGTTAACAACAATTGTACATGTGGCCAAAGGTAATAAATTTAAACTACAAGTTCCCCCACTACCAGGGTAACTCCCACCTTTAAATAAAAATGGTAATGAAGTCACTGAGCCGGCAAGGCCAGTGGCAGTGATGGCGCCTGTGTTTGTTAACGTAAATACGTGTGAAACATCAGCATTTAAGGCTTGAGTTTGGAAATCATAAACAGGCGTATCTGAAATATCAATAACCGCTGGCGCTCTTGACTCACCATCTAAGGTTTTGGCAATTGAAGTCACAACTGAACCATTATTATAATTCAATGTTAGCACTGTATTGTGAAAGCCAGTGGTTGTTGGGTTAAAATCAATAACTATATTACATGATCCACTTGGTGCAATAGTTGTAGTACAGGTTCCAGCACCAGTACCTGGGAAGACCCCGGTAATATTAAAACCAAACGGAGTGGCCATACCCGTAGCTGTAATAGCTGTAGCTGCTGTACCACCAATATTACTTAGAATAAAAGTTTGTAAATTATTAGTTCCGTTGGCGACTGAGCCAAAGTCAAATGGCTCGAGCTCACTAATAGTTAAAATGGCTGTATTTACGCCCGTTCCTTCAATGGTTATAAATTCTTGTATGGTATTTACACCATCAAAATATTGTAACCCTAAAGTATCATTTTGTAGTCCCACAACCGTTGGATTAAATTCAACAACAATTGTACAAGCTACAGAAGGCAAAAGATCTGTTCCGCAGTCTCCACCAACGCCTGGGTAAGTTCCAGCCGGACCTTTATATTTAAATGGCGCAGTTAATGTATACTCTGCCATTAAGCTCGATGTAAATCCGCCATTATTAGTTACTGTAAATGAGTGCTCTATAGAAGTTCCAATTGGCCCAGTCCCAATGTCATGTGGCGTAGTTTCAGTAAAACTTAAATCAGCAGGAGTTACTGCATTAGCAGATACATTTACAGAAGAAACCGCAGGGGCAGCGCCATCACTATAATTAATAGTAATGGCATCAGTATCCACAGCAGGCACACCCACCGGGTTATAAGATATAACAATTGTACAGTTATCACCAGAGGCTAAACTAATTGAACAATCACCACCCACACCTGGATAACCGCCTCCAACGTAAGCATAAGGCGCTAATAAAGCAGGGCTTGAAATAGTATCTGCGTTTACATCGCCATTATTAGTTATTGTTAAGGTATGGTAAACAATAGACCCTATGGCTACATCATTAAAGTTGTACAAAGGAGTATCAGAAATATCTAATACCGCCGGATCAACTGCCTCTGCAGTTAAAATCTTTGTTAATTGCGGGTTATTAACGCCATCAAAATAATCAATTTCTAAAGTGTCTGTATCAGAGGCATTAACTGTGGGAACATACTCAACAATAATAGTACAAGTTGTACCTGAAGCAATACTTGGACCACAAGAACCACCACCTGGGTAAGTATTTGTGCCACCAGCATATTCAAATGGTGCTGCTAATCCACCACCAACAACAACTGAAGCACTTAGAGTTCCTGTGTTGGTAATATTAAATGTTTCAAGGTTTGTGCTACCTCTTGCTACTGTTCCATAGTCATATGGGCTCGCTTTATCAATAACTAAAAGTGCAGGCGCTACACCATTACCTTGTAAGTTTCTTGTAACACCTTGAGTGAAAGCCCCATCAAAATAACTCATTGTCATTGGCATCGTCTGCACACCAGTGGCCGTTGGTCTAAACTCAACAACAACTATACATGATGTTAAAGGAAGAAGTAATGAACTACCACAATCCCCACCTATTCCAGGGTATGTGTTTGTTCCCCCCTTAAATACAAAAGGAGAACTTAAAGTTGTAATATCCATTGCTGTAGCATCTTGTCCGCCACCGTTTGTAATTGTAAATGTAAACTCTGCCACACCACCTATAGCAACCAAGCCAAAATCATGTGGCTCAGTACTATCTATGGATAAACTTGCAGGGGCAACACCAGTTCCCATTACTGGGCGATCTACAGTTGTTCCAGTTACTCCATCATTGTAATTTAATGTAATAGTATCATTACTAACCACTGCAGCTGTTGGTTCGAAATTAACAACAATCTGACAACTTCCGCTAACTAATAAGCCACTACCACAGTTACCGCCAGTACCTGGGTAGCCTGGGCCGCTATATTTAAATGGTAAGTTTAAAGCCACAGGGTTTATTAGTGTAGCTGGCACCCCACCGGTGTTTGTGACTGTAAAGGTGTGACTAGTAATACTACCGGCTGATTGTTGTAAATAATCATAGGTACCTGTTTCACTAATAGATAAAATTGCTGGATTCACACCATTGCCAATAATTGGTCTCGATGTTGGCACTGTGGTAATTCCATTATCGTAATTTAATGTAAAAGTATCAGAACTTGCAGTAACCGAGCTTGGCGTAAAAGCAATCACAACTGTACATGTACCAGCTGGAGCAAGTAACAATCCACAAGTTCCACCCACACCAGGGTAAGTTCCACCTTTATATAAAAATGGTAAACTTAATGCTGCATCAGCCATATTCGTGGCTATGATTGAACCACCATTTGTTAAAGTAAATGTATGATCCTCTAAACCACCAACAGCCACATCACCGTAATCATAAGTTGTAGGGTCAGATATAGTAATAACTGCCGGGCCCAAACCTCTTCCCACTAAATTTTTTGTTTTAGTTTGTGAAGTCACCCCATTATTGTAATTAACAGTAAAACTTCCAGAGTGAGTAGTAATAGTTGTTGGAGCATAACGAACAACAACAGTACAGCTTACCCCTGCGGCTAAACTAGATCCACAACCAGCAGCATCTGAACCCGGGTAGGAACCAGTATCATAATTAAAGTCACCTGTTAAACCTGTTATGCCAAACCCAGTTGCGAGAGCAGCACCACCATTTGTAATTGTAAATGTATGATCAATAAAACCACCACCACTTGCTACGTCACCATAATCATATGGCTCCGAATCTGAAATCACAATTAAAGCTGGTTGAACACCAGTGGCATCTAAAGTTTTGGTTACTGATTGTGACCCAGCACCATCAAAGTAAGCAAGGTCCCAAATTGTTGATTGTGAGCCTGTGGCAATGGGTGAAAACTCAACTGCAATAGCACAATTGGCTCCACCAGCAAGAGATGTAGTACAATCTCCGCCCGTACCTGGAAAACCAAGTGCTCCAATATATTTAAAAGGAGCCGGAAGATTCATTGTATTAATAGATGTTGCAGGCACAGCACCACTATTACTTAAATTAAATATTTGTGAACTTGACCCACCAACAGCTACACTTCCCATATCAAATGGGTCTGTTTGATCAAGAGCAAGTGTTGCTGCTAAACCAGCTTCACCTTCTAAAGCTAAATCTAAGTCAATATTAGTATCACCGTTAAAGTAAGTGACTCTCAATAACTCAGAAAAGCTTGCTATTCCTACAGGAGCAAACTCAATTATAATTAAACATGTGTCTAATGAGTTTAACTGCGAACTACAAGTTCCACCATTACCAGGATAAAAGCCACCTTTATATGAAAATGGAGCATTGACAGCAGCATCAACCATTGTTGTAGCAGTTGTTTCACCAGTATTTGTAATTGTAAATGTTCTATCAGTAGATGAGCCCACTGCATAAATACCATAATCATATGTTGGAAAATCAGAAATAGTTAAAAAGGCAGGAGCTTGAGCCTCACCTTGAACACCAAAGTTTAAGTTTTGTGGATTAATACCATCATTATAGGAAAACGTAATACTATCTGAACTTGCACCAACAACCGTAGGAGAAAAATCAACTATAAATGTACAAGTGGCACCTGGGGCTAAGTTTCCACCAGCTGTACAAGTACCATTTAAACCTGGAAAAGTATTTGGTAACTCATAAGAGTATGGAGCTGTAAATACTGTTGAGTTAACAGATGTAGCTTGCACAGCACCAATATTTTGTAATGAGAACGTATGTAAAATTGATGAGCCTAGTGGCCTTGAGCCATAGTCATAATTAATACCTTGAACAACAATAATTTCAGCCGGAGACAACGCGGTAGCAGTAACTCCATGGGACTCGGTTTGTGATATGGCACCATCAAAATAGGAAATATCTATGCTTTCAGTGGCCAAACCTGAGACTGTGGTAGTAAAACTAACCACAAACTCGCATGTAGAACTAGCTGGTAATGTTGGTAAACAATCGCCACCTGTTCCCGGAAAACTTCCACCAGGGTAACTATACTGCCCTGATAAACTAATTGAATTCACAGTTGTGGCATCTGAAGGGCCTGTATTAGAAAGTGTAAAAGTTATATCAGTAGTAGAACCAACAACTGGAGTTCCAAAATCACCAGGGTTAACACCTAAAACATCAAGTACAGCTGGGTTAACACCAACCCCGTCTAAAGTTAAATTTTCGGCTTGGAATGTTACTCCATTATTGTAATTAAAAGTTAAAGTGTCGTTAAAGGCTAATGCCGAAGAAGGAGCAAAAGTAAGTACATATGTACATGAGCTTCCACCAACTAACGTGGCTCCACAGTTACCGCCAATCCCTGGGTAATTACCACCTTTAAAACTAAATGGATTAGCTAATCCTGAAGGCACTAAGCCTGTGGCCGTAATTAGGCTTGGGTTGGTTACTGTTACAGTAACATCGCTACTATTAGTTAGTGTTACATTGCCAAAATTATGATTACCCACTACTGAAAAAGTTAAATTAGCTGGACTAACACCAGTACCACGTATATCCCTTATTAATACTTGGCCTGCAATTCCATCAAAGTAATTAATATTATAAGTTAATGTATTAAGACCTGGGGCAGTGGGAGAATATGCAATCACAACTTGGCAACTGGCAGCGGGAGCTAAAACAGGTGAACAGTCACCACCTAAACCTGGGAATGTCCCACCTCTAAAACTAAATGGATTAGCCATACCAGTAGCACCTAAACTGGACACTGTAATCCCGCCTGTATTTGTCAAAATAAATGTATTATCAACTAAACCATTTACAGCAACATTACCAAAATCATACGGATTAACTCCAGTCACTGTAATTTGCCCCGCTGTACTCACTTGCCCGGTTAAGCCCCTAGGGATTACTGAATCAATTATTCCATCATTATAGTTTAAGTTAATAATACTTGATTTAACTCCAGGTATTAAAGATGTCATTTCAATTACTACTGTACATGAGTTACCACCAAGTAACTCGGTAATACAATTCCCGCCAGTGCCTGGGTAAGACCCACCAGCAAAATTAAAACCTTCTGAAAAATTATTAATTGAAATACTTGTTGCTTCTGCTCCACCAGTATTTGCAACAGTGAATGTTTCTAATGTTGAAGTTCCTATGGCTATAACGCCAAAATCTGTTGGATCAGCTTGTGATAAAGTTAATACAGCAGCAGGAACACCTTCACCTTCAAGCGTTAAGCCAATATTTTGTGGAGATAGTCCATCAAAGTAATTTAAATTTAAATTACCATTAGAAATTAGTGTACTAGTTGGATTAAATGCCACTTCCAATGTACACGAACTGCCACCGGTAATATCCACTGTACAAGTGCCGTTTGTACCAGGGTAGGCACCACCAGAAAAGCCAAAAGGAGCTACCATTAGGTTTTCATTTATAGTTCTTGCTGGTGAACCACCAGTATTTGTTACAGTTATTAATCGAACTTCACTACCACCACTATGTGCCACTTTACCAAAATCAATATTTAAAAATGGGTTTACTGCGAGTAATGCTGGCGTTGAACCCTGCCCAGACATATTCATAATTGTTTGACCCGGGTTGCCCCTGTCATCTACATAGTCTAAAATTATAGTGTCATTAGCAGCTACAAAATTTGTTGGCGTATAAACCACAACAATTAAACAACTCCCTTCTGCCGGAATCGAGCTAGCGCAAGTTCCACCCAATCCTGGTGCCGACCCGCCGCCTTTATAAGTAAACTCACTTGTTAAACCTGAAAAACTTAAAGACAAAGCATCTCTTTCACCAGTGTTATTAACTCTAAAGGTTTGCTCAAGTGAACCACCCACTGGTACAAAACCAAAATCTAAATTACCTAAAGGAGTATTACTTCCGAAAAGTGTAAATACAAGATCAATAGTTAAATCAGACTCAGTCGGCCCTTTAACATCTGCGTTACATGAAATTAAAATAAACGATAAAACAGGAATGAAAACAGTTTGCAAAAACTGCTTTAAAGAAAGATAAAATTTAACTTTAGAAAAGTTAATTTTCAAATTTATTACTCCCTAATAACGTGCGACAAAAGCAAATAACTGTAATTAAACTAGTAACTTCTATTAGTTTACAACCAACCAAAACTCTTGTGTGAAATTTCAACACTTTGCCTCACTTTAGGTTAATTAATATTCAATCTGATACACCATTATGGTTTCTCAAACTTCTTATCGTCTCAATTTGAAAATTAATTAATAGTTCTACATATTTCCAAAAATAATCTGGACCAAGACTTGCCTAAAGGCCTATGGAGCATAAGTGAAATAAATTGAATTTTGCTTAGATAGTGATTGCTTACTAAATTGAACAATACCAATAGCTAGTATTTTGAATATAAATTTTGTATTTATTTTTTTGGCTAGGGTCTGTTGACGTTTTATTTAGTCATTTAAGACCCTAGATTAAAGTACTACAAAGGAATTACTAATTCCTTTTGGCGTTTACTGTCCACAACTTCAGTTGGCGCTTCGTAATTATCAGCTGAAGTTTCTTCCTCGCCTTCCTCGGCACCTTGTTCATCAAAGTCAGATGGTTTTACATCTCTGTATTTACTTATGCCAACTCTTAATTTTATTTTTAATTTGTTTTTATCTTTTTCATCTCTAACAAAGCTACCACTTAGTGTAGAAACTTTTTCACGATCTTTTAAATCCAGTTTACTTATGTATTCAATAAGTAAATTATTGGATTTATAAGCTGTCGGGTTTCTTTTCATATCATTAATGTCAGTTTGACCTGAATCTCTTTTATAGAGTTTAATTAAATAGACATCGAAATTTTTATGATCATAGTTTAATACTAGTTCACAACCCACGTCTTTACCTAGACGGTTATTATCACAGTCTACTTGTGAGTTAGCAATGAATACCCTTTGATCCTCATCACTGGCTTGAGCTGATAAACTATACGTACAAATTAGAATAAAACTAATTAATTTTATATATAATTTCATATCTTCCTCTCTTTTTTTATCCACCTATTGAGTGGTGTTAAAATTTGTCATTATACACACAAATCTAAATGAAGAGTTATGTGTTACTGTTGTGTTTAAAGTTCCAGCCGCGGCAGGGTTTCTTTCTGCAGGCCTAATCGTACAACCTGAGCCACAAACACCTTGGTTAGGGCCAGGAGTCCATGTTGCCGGAAAGTTAAATGTTCCATTACTACCATGACCACAAGATGAAATTGATTGACTAAATACATTTTCTTGTAAATTTAGAACAGTCAAAGTGTTCACAGGGCTATCATCTGCATCTTTAATATCAAAGATTGGTGTTGTTTGATCTATACCTTCGAACGTAGCGTGAGAAGCCAAAGTTGTGGGTTCTCCACCACCGGCCCAAGTCCTAACAAATGCGGTTCCTACTGCACCTGAAATACAAGCATCATCACATCGCCAAACTTCTAGTTGCGTATACCAACTGTTGGTTGCTGTATGATTTTGCTCATGCACTTGGGTCATGGCCTGACCACCATAAGTCAACCCAGTTAAATTTCTAAATTGATTTCTTTCGTAAACAATAGAGAAATACAACATTCTATCCGTACCTGCAGGAGGTGTAGTATGCGCGGCTGCACCTGTTTGCCAAGCATCAATTCTACGTGGAATTACTTTCCAATATTGTGTGGTAGCTATATCAGAATATAAGCCTGCTTCATCCTTAGCTCGTACAGAAATAAAGTACTCTTCACCGTAAACAAAAGCCAATGCTGTATTTCTGTAGCTTGATTGATTTAAACCAATACTCAGCCAAGGCATTACATTTCCTTCTTCACCTGAATCTAAAACCAAGTTGCCGTCTAAATCTCGAGAGATCATAACCTCATAATCCAAGTCTGCCGCAAGTGTACAGTTATCAGTTACGGTTGTCCAACTCACGAGTGGGCTTTGCCCTGGAGTTGCATCATTAGTTTTTGTTATACCAGATGGCGTTCCTGGGATAGTAATGTCCGGGGTAAAGCTTGGTGCTACAAACTCACTTGACGTATTACCAGCAAAATCTATAGCTCTAACCGCTGGATAATAAACATCACACTCAGTCATTGCAGGTGACCCAGAGTAAATTCCACTTGTTGTATTGCCAATACTTTGCCAAGCCGCAAAATCATCATTTGGAGCTCCAGCAGTATCAGATATTGCTAATTCATATTTAAGTACATCTGGACTTGCTGATGCTGTCCAAGAAATTATTGGCGTTGTACCCACATTGGTATGCCAAATTCTTGGTACAGGGGTTGTTTGACCTGCCGTTTGAACATTTGTCATATCAGTGGGGTCTAAAGAATCTAAGGTATAACCAAGACCCAAATCAGTACATACTGATTGATTGCCAACTGCATCTGTAATGCGAGTGTAGTAGTTTTTTAAACCATCTTGAGAACCATCGGTTAAATATGTAATCGTATTGATTGTAAAATTTCCGGCACCATTAATTACAGCCGAACCACCAGGAACTGCTGTCGCACATAAAGCATCAGAAAATACAGCTGCTGTACTTCCGTTCTCACCAACGATTCCTGTTCCTGAAATAATTGGAGTTTCATCAGGTGAAATTGAACCATTAACTGGAGAGGTTAATGTCCAGCCTGATGGATCAATTGGAATATCGGCATCAAGGACATAACTATCTGTTACAGGTGAACAAAGGGTGTTTGGAACATCATCAGTCACTGCTACATAAAAGTTATATGTTCCAGAAGTTAATGTACCAGTCGTAATTTGTGCTGTAACTCCAGCAGAAGTTCCTAAACCTACTTGCGAGGTTGTACATGCCGCATCTGTATAAATTCTTAAGGTTAACCCAGCTATCAAACCACCAAGGTCAATCCTGGGAGTAGAATCATTAGATGGACTTCCAACTGGATCACCTATAACTAAACTTATTCCACCAAGGTTGTAACCTTGTCCTTCCACATCTCTAGTAACAGAGGTGATTGCTAAACCATTATCATATGATAAATCCATTGTATCGGATGAAGCTGCAGTTGCACTTGGAGCAAATTCAACAACTACTGTACATAAAGAGCCAGAGTTTATCTCTGTTCCACATGAACCACCACCAGGATAACTACCGCCTAAGAAACTAAATGGAGCTGATAGCGCAATACCTTCAGAAACACTTTTAGCAGATATTCCACCTGTATTAGAAATAGTAAATGTTTTTATAGAGTTTTGTGTGACCAGGGCAGTTTCAAAATCAAATATACCAGGGCCATCACTTATTTCAAGAACAGCGATGCTATCAGCTATACCCACAACACCTTTATTAACTTGCTTAGGAACCACCCCATTACTGAAATTTAATTCAATATTATCAAAGTAGGAGTCAGCAATAGTCGGACTGAAAGTAATTTCAAGAGTACAGTCAGCTGCAATAGTAGCACCGCAAGTTCCACCAGTTCTTGAAAATGGAGCAGCTAAGCCATCAAAAGTTACCCCAGCTGCCGCTGCTCCACCTGAGTGGAAGACAGTAAATATATGTGTTGTATTACTTGTTAATGCCGTTGTTCCATAATTATAAGTGGGGCCATCAGACATAGTTAATACCGCTGGGGTTACACCAGCACCAGTTACTTCTAAGTTAGTAACTGTTAATCCTGTTCCGTCATCATAATTAATATCTACATTTTGTAACTCGGCACCGCCATCAATTGGAGAAAATCTCACAACTAAGTTACAACTTGCTGATATAGCTAATGTCACACTACAGTTTCCACCTACACCCGGAAATGCACCACCATTGTATGAAAATTCATCGGTTAAACCACCACCAGATAAGTTATTAGCTATAAATCCACCATTATTAGTAATTGTAAATGTACGTAACTTGAAACCGCTCACTGCTGTGTTGCCAAAGTCATAACTAGGAGTGTCTGTAATTATGATATTTGCTCTATTTGTTCCTGTTCCGCGTATATCTCTACTACTAGATACAACTCCAGAACCGTCATTATAACCAATAACAATAGTTTCATTTTCAGTAGAAGTACTTGCCGGCACATACTCAACTACAAATGTACATGTTACTCCGCCAGCAATAGTTCCACCAGTACAACTCCCTCCTGTTCCTGGGAATGCCCCACCATCTTTAAACCTGAACTCTGTTGCCGCTAAACCAGAACCATTTACTCCTGTAGCTGTAACCTCACCATTGTTTGTAATCGTAAATGTTTTTTCTGCCGTACTACCAATTACAACTGTAAAGTAGTCATACGGGTCTATCTCACTGATTTCTAAAAGAGCTTTAGACTGTGAAGTTCCTGTAATATTTAAAGTTTCCTGACGAGCCACAATCCCATCGTTATAATTAATTTCAACGACATCAGAATGGATACCCAAAGCAGTTGGTGCAAATTCAACTTCAAAAGTACAAGAAGCGCCTGCAGCTAATGTTGTAGCGACACAAGACCCCGGACCACCGCTTCCTGGGAAACCAACTCCATCCCAATCATATGGCGGGTTCAATCCGGCGCCAGCTACTGCTGTTGCTTCAATTTCTCCATTGTTCGTCATAGTAAAAGTTAATACTGTAGTTGATGTGTTTGGAACTAAACCAAAGTTTGCAGGGTTAGGACCAGAAATTTCTATAAGTGCTGGGTCTTTACGGTCAGCATCAATATCTACATCAGTAGATGTAGGTGCTGCACCATCAAAATAATTTAAAAGCATATTAGTACTTATTGGCCCATTAGCTGTTGGGTTAACGCTAACTACAATTGTACATGGAGAACCATTTACTATTGTGGCAGTACATGTACCGGCAGTTCCTGGGTAAGCACCATCTTTAAAAGTAAATGGTGTGGTAAGCCCTGTACCCACCACACTTGTGGCATCAAAAGTACCAGTGTTAGATATTGTAAATGTGGTGTCGGCCTGTCCACCCACTGGAACATCACCCATATCAAGTGGGTCTGGACCAGCTATTGATAAATCCGCTGGGTTTACAGCCGCACCTGTTACTGTGCTTGATGCCGTCATAGCAGGATTTGAACCGTTATTGAATGTTAATTCAATAGTATCATTATGTATTCCGTTGGCTGTGGGGTTAAACTCTACACCAATTGTACAACTAGTGCCAAAAGGGATTGTGGTTGCACATGTGCCGCCAGCCCCTGGGAATGCCCCATCAACTGAGTAATGTGCACCTAATAAACCTGTTTGTGTAACTCCACTTGCATCCGTTGAACCCGTATTCGAAACAGTAAATAATTTAGTTAAACTTCCGTCACGTGCTAAAGTTCCAAAGTCTTCTGGACCAGCACCACTAATTATGATGACAGCTACACCAGAGGCACTACCTTGCACTTCTTTTTGTTCAACAACACCAACACTCACTCCGTTATCGTAGGTAATATCTAAATAATCAAACTGAAAGCCTGGAGCTGAAGGCTCATACTCAACCACTACATTACAACTTGTACCAGGGGTTAATGTTGTACTTAAGCAAGTACCACTGTCACCTGGGTAAGGGTCGTTATCTTCATAATCAAAAGGTGCCGCTAAACCACTATCAGCAATATTTACAGCATCTACTTCACCATTGTTTGTTAAAGTAAAAGTTTGTATTGTTCTATTTCCAATAACTGTTAAACCAAAATTATATGGGTTAGCTAAACTAATATCAATTTTAGCAGGTAATTTACCATCACCGTTCAAAATGTGGTCTTCCTGTTTGGCAATGACACCATCGTAGTAAAATATTTCCATAGTATCTGACACAGGGCCAGTTACAGTTGGGTTAAATGTTACTACGACTCGGCAATTTCCAACAGTTGCAACCAATGTTGAACCACAATCTCCGCCAGCACCTGGGTAAATACCACCCTTAAATGTATATGGGCTTGCTAGTCCACCACCACTCATACTTGTGGCGTCAATATTACCAATATTATTAATTGTAAATGTACGCTCACCAATTCCGTTTACAGCGACGTCGCCAAAGTTATAAGGGTTTGTTTCTACAATATCAAGTAATGCAGGTGCTCGCCCAGTACCATCTAAATCAACATCCACAGAAATTGTTGCACCTGTTCCATCATCATAATCTAATGTCATTGTTTCGCTAACAAAACCTGGTGCTGTTGGTAAAAACTCTACGACAACATCACAAGTTGCGCTTGGACTAATACTTGGCCCACAAGTACCGCCATCACCAGGGTAAGTTCCACCTTTAAATCTATAAGGTAGAGCTAAAGTAGTTTCAGTTATTGCAGTGGCACTGAAGTCACCAGAGTTTGAAATTTGGAAAGTATTATCCGCTTGTCCACCGTCAGCTACATCGCCATAATCAAATGGGTTAGGACCTGATATTGCTAGTAGTGCTTTTGTGGCACCTTGACCAATCATATTCCTAACTGCAACCTGTCCACCAGCACCATCATTATAGTTAAATGTTATTGCGCCAGCATGAGCTGCATTATCAGTTGGTAAATATTCAATTATAAATGTGCAACTAGCACTAGGTAATAGGTTCGTTGCCGAACAAGTTCCGCCACCTGGGAAAACTGCTCCACCGTTATTTCTAAACGGAAGGGTTAAACCACTGGAAGCTATGCCAGTAATTTCAATTCCACCTGTGTTAGTTAAAGTAAATGTTTTTAAAGTGGAACTTCCGTCAGCTCTTATACCAAAATCATAAGGGTCCGAGTCACTAATTTCTAGTACACCAGGGTCTGTAGATACACCTTGCAATCCAAGGTCAGCAGAGGTTGTTGTAACCCCATTATTATAATTAATAATGAATGTATCTCCATTCACACCATTTGCTATTGGTCTGTAAGTGACAACAATATCACATGATAGACCCACAGCTAATGTTCCTGGTGCTGGACAAGTTCCTGTTAACCCAGGATAAGCTCCACCACCATTATATTCAAATGGAGTGGTTAGAGCAAATCCATTTAGAGCTGTAGCATCTACGTTACCATTATTGGTTAAAGTGAATGTTTCGGTTACAAAATCACCTCGAGCAATTGTACCAAAGTTATAGTTTGTCACTGGTATTGCTACATGATTAAACTCAATCACTGCAGGTGTAGCACCGGTACCTGTCACACTTCGACTTACAGGAACACCACCCGTAACACCATTATTATAAGTAATATCAACACTACTAGTTTTTAAGCCTGTAGAAGTTGGATTAAAAATTACAATAACATCACAAAAAGAAGAACCACCAGCTAAACTATTAGTACATGTACCACCTGTTCCCGGAAATGCACCACCTTTATAGGTAAAATCACCAGACAAGCCACCACCAATAATACTGGTGGCCGTAGCATCACCAACATTAGTAACAACAAAAGTTTTTTCAACGGACTGACCTATAGCAATAGTACCAAAAGGATATGGCTCAATATCACTAATAGTCAGGTTGGCAGGACTTTCACCACGACCTTGCACATCATTAGTTACACTTGTGCCAGCCACTCCGTTATTGTAATTTACTGTAATAGTATCTGTTTCTAAAACCACAGTGGCAGGGATATATTCAACAACAAATGTACATGTGTCGGCACCAGTTAAACTACCTGTACAAGTTCCACCACCTGGAAAGCCTGTTGGGAATGAGTATTCAGTAGAGCCGAATGCGCCCCCAGCAATACCAGTGGCCGTATAAGCACCGTTATTGGTAAGAACAAAGGTTTTAAGATTGGAACTTCCAATGGCTTTGATACCATAATCAAATGGATCAGCTTCACTAATTGCTAAGTCTGCTATAGTTTGCGCCGTACCTACAATATCTATATTTGAGTTATTAGCACCAATACCATCGTTGTAGTTAATACCAAAATTATCTAGTACTGGTCCACTTGCTGATGGGCTGTACTCAATCACAACTGTACAATCATCACTAGGAGTTAAAGTCACCGGAGGAATACAACTTCCGCCTGTTCCTGGAAAGGTTCCACCTAAATATGTATATGGAGCTGTTAAAGCAACACCAGCAAGAGCCGTGGCATCAAAGTCACCGTTATTAGTTACAGTAAATGTTTTTAATACACTTATACCGATTGGCTGAATCCCAAAGTCATAGGTTGGACCATCAGAAATATCTAGTATGGCTGGAGCAACTCCATTACCAGTTAATACTCTACTCTTAGTCACTGTTGAACCTGTACCATCTTCATAGGAAATGTCCATAGTATCACCTTGAATTCCAGTAACTATAGGAGAGAAAGCTACAACAATTGTACATGGGGTTCCATTCACAATAGTTGCCGTACAATCACCACCCGTACCAGGATAACTACCACCCTTAAAACTATAAGGCGGATCTAGGCCAATGCCTGACATACTAGTGGCATTAAAAGTTCCAATATTAGTTAAAGTAAATGTTTGATCTTTAGAGCTACTAGTTGCTACATCAAGATAATCAAATGGAGCCGCATCACTAATTGTAACATCAGCAGGCGTCACCACAGTTGCAGTTACCGGCTTTATAGCATTGGCAGGGTTTGCTCCATCATTATAACTAAGATCAACGGAACTTCCCGGTGTACCAACAACTGCCGGATTTATATTTACAATAAATGTACATGTTACGCCTGGCCCAATAGTTGTAGGGCAAGTTCCACCTGATGGAAATGCTGCCGTTAATGAGTAAGGGGCACCTAAACCAACTTCTGTTACTCCAATAGCATCCGTTGATCCATTATTTGTAACTGTAAATACTTTATCTACGCTTGCTGTTCTTGCAATTGTACCAAAATCAACTGTGGCAGCTCCTGCAATTACAAGGTTTGCTGTTGCTACTCCTGTACCGTTTAAATCTTTGTCTTCAATCACACCAACGTTTACACCATTGTCATAAGTTAGCTGCAAGTTTGTTGTTTGAAAGCCAGGTGCCACCGGAACAAACTGAACTTCTATTTCACAAGTCGCAGCCGGAGCTAATACACCAGCTGCCGGACAGGCACTAGCACCGATTGAACCTGGAAAGGCTCCACCCACAAAACTGTAATCACCAGTTAATGCCAGTGAACCTAAGTTTGTTGCATCGACATCACCATTATTAGTCACAGTAAATGTTTTTATAACTGTGTTTCCGTTAACAACTACACCGTAGTTGTATGGGTCTAAATCACTAATTGATAGTTGTGCAGGATCTCTACCATCACCGGTTAAAGCAATTGTTGTTTGAA
>Ga0209187_1002214_pt1 | contig 19158 bp, 11 predicted proteins | sample BantaG_FD_187430 | JGI IMG/M metagenome (GOLD analysis project Ga0209187, IMG submission 187430) | Marine algal microbial communities from Bantry Bay, Ireland - BantryBay_4 metaG (SPAdes) (version 2) | ecosystem: Host-associated > Algae > Red algae > Unclassified | place: Bantry Bay, Ireland...
CAACCGTCGGTCAAGCAGAAATCCAGTGCGAGGGTAGAACCATCCGCTTGATTTCCGTAAGTACCACCTTGATCTATAGATACACCTGCATCGGTGGTGAGTGTCCAACTGGTTTTTTCGGGGTAATTGTCGAAGGTAATGGAAAAACCGGAGTTGAGCAGACTAGCTCGGGCACCACCCGTATCAAAGATAGCAGTAGCTGGATTTCCGCCGGGAAACTGTGCGTAACCAAGGATTCCGCCTCCGATATCACAAAACCAGATGTTTAGGTAATCGGCAGTTGACCAAGAGTTAGCGCTGCCGGAGTTGGCTGATTTTACCGCATCGTCGGTGCCGAATCCATTAATGTTGGTGGAAGTACGAGTGATACAAAACGTCGAAAATCATCGTTAAGGACGGCTAGTTGCTGAGCGCGATTAATATAATTTTGGGTATGTGTTTCAATTTTTCGGAGTTTGTCGATTCGTTTCGGGTCTTATTATTATTGTTTTACTAATCGGATTGATTTTACCTTACCTTCAATTTGGAGACGGATAAAGTAAATACCACTAACTAATTGATGTGTTTCTACATGAATTTTATGCTTCCCATCGGAAAGAGATTTGTTGAGGACTGTCCTAATGGTTTTCCCTAAAAGATCAACCAGGTCTACTCTTACCTCGCTGTTTTGCTCCATGTTAAAATCAAGCGTAAAGAAATTACGGAATGGATTGGGGTAAACTTGTGCGTTAAGAGAGGCAGCGATTTCATCCTCCGTGGAAACTGGATTACAAGCATTACAAATTGGAAGATATTGAAAATCAGGAGGGAGTAATTCTCTAACTTTTGCTTCGGGCACTTCAAACCAGTCCATCAAAATCGAACCATAGACCCATCGGAAATCATACTGCATAGGCACTCCTTCCTGGTTAGCCACGGAGCTGCTGATTTCTGGATTGTCGCCAATAATTCCAGGATTAACACAATTGCCAAAAATCATCATTGGACCGGCCGTACCGTGGTCTGTTCCGTCACTGGCATTTGATCTAATCTGTCGGCCAAATTCGGAGAACGTCATTCCGATTACTCGCTCTTCGAGATTAAGTAATTTTAGATCTTCCTGAAAAGCAAAGATCGCATCGGAAAGGGTAGACAAAAGGTTGGCGTGTTGTCCGGTGGCTGGATCACTACCTATTTGACCACTGTGCGTATCATATCCTCCCTGTTGTAAAATAAAAACTTTTGACCGTAGACCACCTGAAATCATGCGGGCGACTACCTTAAGTTGACGGGCTAAAGTTGTATTTGGATATTCGTACATATTCGCACCTGCGGTGGCTGCCACGGTAACCCGTTCTCCGTATATATTTGCTTTTTTGTAGGTATCAATAATATAACTCAATTCATCCCCGTAACAATTTTCGGGGATGGGAGGTTCGACACCTACACTTAACCCCCCTACATTGTTGGGGTCTAGGATAGCGATACTGAAATTTGCTCCTGTTCCCTGACAAGTTTGACTAATGGAGCGTCCCATCGTGACCGCAAATGGATCCGGACAATCGGCGGAAGGATAATCCTCCGGGTAACCAGGAAAACTATCATCCAGATATCTTCCCATCCATCCGGTGGAAACCTTACTGGTTGTTTCAATTCCATTATTCCAGATATCTGCCGAGCGAAAATGGGAGCGGTTGGCATTAGAATATCCAGCATTCTGAACCACGGCTAGGTGACCATTATCATATAAATCCTTTAAACGCTCCATAGATGGGTGGACACTAATGGTATCAGTAAGTGAAAGTAATTGACTTTCTGGAATAATAATGTTAGACCGTGCATTGGATAAATTATCGTATCCATCCAGGGGAACAAAAGTTTGTAAACCATCATTACCACCATTTAAATCTATGATAATCAGCACCCGGTCGCTGTCACCATTGACCAATTCGCTCATATGACGAGAAGGAAGTGCAGCCAGTTGAAATCCACCAAAAAAAGTGGGTACCGTAACAATGCTCGATCGTTTAAGGAAAGATCTTCTTTTCATTGGATTATTTTAACTAAGGTGAAATTCAGGAATATTTATCATTGCGGAAAACAAATCATTTAACTTTAATGATACTGCCATGCGAATTTCATCGTTGGTTGGATCATCAAGGTATTCACCGTATTCAACGGTCCATTCAAAATCTGGTAGACCTGGAATTAGAATATTTTTGAAGAAAGTTTTTTGTTCATCGGTTAATGGATTGGGATAAAATAACTCACTAAGGTCATTTAGTAATTGATTAACATCCTGGGGATTGGAAAGTGTAGCGATGTAAGCCAACGGATCAATTCCTGCCAAACCAGGTTGCAATTGATTTAAACGTGGATTTACTTTTTCGATTAATTCTTTTCTCAAACCAATACTTGCAGAGTTGATCCAGTCCCGATAAAAGTTGGGAGCCTGATGATACGCTCGCCATCCGGCTACACTGGGAAGTCGAAATAATTCCATACCCAAGTTAGAAGATTGTTGATGCATGTAGATCCAAAAAAAATATTCCTGGGAGATATCATCCGGGACATTACCATCCAGTGATTTGAAAACAGAGTAGAAGTGATCGTACGGATTTTTAATCATACATCCACGGACCTCTTCGCTAAAGAAATGTTCACTTTTCAGGAGTGCTTCTAAAGCGGGACGGATTTCGTAATCATTATCAAGCAGGATTTGAGCCATAGGTGTAATGACTTCAGCCTCTATCTCTGGTGTTAACCGATAATTGACAAACCAAATGTATAATCTACGGCAAATATGGTATGCTACTTCGTCTTTTTCAAAAATAATATCAATGACGTTTTTGTACTCTTCAGCCCCAGTATCAGGAATCTGTTGATTGTCAAAACGGTGAGAGAGTTGTTTGGTAGAACTATTGTGAATAAAAGGTACGAAAGCAGCTTGCCAAGTATTATTGGTCCACGCGTACCATCCTGTTAAGGATTTAGCAATTTCCTGTATATCCTGTTCTGTATAAGTCGTATAATCTCCAGGTGCAACAACGGGCCCTTTTCCAATGGTAAATAATTCGAGTAATTCACGGGCGTAATTTTCGTTAGGGGCAAAACTGAAGTTTTCGTTTCCGTTTAGAAAAATGAGCATCGCCTGGTCGATAGTTATTTCCTTAGTTAATTGTCGGAAATCTCCCCAAGCAAAATTTCTTAGTTTTTCCAAATAATACCAGTTCATATTTGGACGTCCTTCAATTCCTACCACAAAATGGTTGTGCCAAAACATCACCATTTTCTCTATCATCGACTGGTCCTCGCTATTCATTCTACGAAGCCACCAACCGAAGGTACTTTTACGTCGAGCACTTCTAATCGCATTAAGATTATTATTATCGATAGGAAGCCCAACCCAAGAAGTTCCATTTGGAGCTGCTGGATCCCCGTCAAAATTATAATATATAGGTGGATCTACGGTCGGATTACTAAATAAAGTCTCCATAGAACCTTCCAATCCTTCAGATACCGCCTGCTCGATGCGAGTACGACTGGGGCCATAGAGAGTTCGGCGCAGCAGATGTGCGGCTTGGGCAAAATTCCAGGGTCCCGTATAAGGTGTTAGCATAGATTGACATTTTTTAGTAATTGGACAGTTATTCGAAAAATACGAACGACGTACGACTATAAAAATTATTTAGAAAGTAATACCCGAACAGGTATTCTATTGTAGGTTTAAGGATAAACAGGGGTGAAATGATTCCAAAAAGAGTTAAATAAATCTAGTTGCCTACTTTTATACAAATATACAAAAAAACAATGAGTTAAATAGGGCTTATTCCTACCGCTCCAACTCCCGCATCCGTTCCAGCAACCATGCCTTCTCCGCCACGGCTTGCGCTTGGGTAATTTCCTCGGTCAGTCGGCCTACCGCCTTCTGATCGCGAGGATTAATATTAGTTAGTTTTTTGGCATATTTGATGAGATTTAGATAATTATCTTTATAGTATCCAACCTCTTTATGTCGGTATATATAATTTTTAAAGCTGTCAAAAAAAGAAAAAAGTGCATCTGTCTCATTTAATTCAAAATATATTTTTAAAAGCATCCTGCGAGCAGCCAATTCTAACATCGTCTCGTCAAATGTAATGGTTTGTAGGATGTCCATTACTTGCTCGTAATTACCCTTTTTATTATAGTAGGTGGCTAAATTGAACAGGTAATAATCTTTTCTCAGACTACTTTTTAGATAAATTTTATTGTTTTCAATAAATTCAAGCACCCAGTCATATGCTTCCTGGGAAAGAGCAGATTGTGCAATGTTGATGTACGTGACACTATTCATTTCACCATTATGGAGAAAAACGTTTGCATCAAGTCCTTTTTTGTACATCTCAAAAAGTTCTTTACGGTAAATACTATTTCCTAAATTAGCCTGCTTAATGATATGATTGATCGCTAATACATACAATTCAGATAATTCTTCTACCGGGAAGGTAGACTGGTGTTGTTCGATTAAATATTTAAAATTTTTAAAATATGAATCATTTTGAGGAATGGTGAGCATTTGATAAGCGTAATAATATAACTCAACTACTGGAAATTGTCGGTACTGTTCTTGCTCTTCAACCAGGTCCAGTATTTTATGGAGTAGCAACTGATATTGTTCCGGTTGTCCTTTTAGTTTAAAGCTGAACCACGAGCAACCGAGCTTGAGTGTAGTAGCAATCGTATGTATATCTGCCGATTGATTAAGTTTTGGTAGAATTTTTTCAATATTATCAGAAGACCTTTCGGACTTATAGAATGACTCATAATATTCATAACTAATTAAATAGCTATCTAAATAGTACTGGGGGTTTCGAAAAGGTTTTTTTTCCAGTAACTTGAGGCAGTTTTGTATCTCTTTTTCATAGATATTTGATAACCCCTTCTTTCTAAAAGCCTTGGCAACCAATCGTTTTTCTGAAATTTTATCTTCCTGTAATTGTTCAATAGCTAAAAACTCTTTGACCAGCTTATTCAAAAAAGAGATGGTATAACGCATCTTTTTATCATTGTATGGCTGGCCAGGAAAAATTTTCTTAAAATAGTACTCCCTCGTATTTGGTATTTGGTCTTTGGTTTGCATGGATTTAACCAATAAATCACAGAAAGTTATCAATTCTGGTCGTCGATTATGATAGGGGGAACGGACAAATTTACCCAAGGAACGCAGTTCTATGGTCCCTAATTGAGAAATAATTAGATAAAGTTGGCTGTTTTTCATAGATAAGTTTGACAAAAGGTAGTCATAAATATAGATATTTATCTGTAAATGAAGTGTTTAAATAAATAAAATTATTAAATTTATTACGGCAAATGCGTTTTTTTGTTGTTGTTTCAACCTCTTAATTGTACCATCTTTGTATTATCAAACGATCTTAATCTGACGAATCATGACTTATCTCTCATTCCTAACCACAAAAATTGCTACTAACGCTCGAGTGTTGGTCCTCTGTCTCGTTTGTTTATTCTCCATCAGCCTAAACGCCCAAACCTGGGAGCGTTTCTATAATTTTTACGAATTTGATTATTTTAAATCTGCTATTCCAACCGCTGACGGAGGTATTCTATACATAGGACAATCGCTCGAAAGGACAGGTGTACCACAAGTCTCGGTTACAAATGTCATAATGATGAAAACGGACCGGGATGGCCAGGTGTTATGGCAAAGATTTTACACCCAGGATTCTTATCAAGAAATCTTCCGAGCGATTCCTACGTCGGACGGCAACTACCTTCTAGGAGGACTTACCTTTAATAGTGATCACGGCCATGCGGATGGCTGGATATTAAAAATGGATCCCGAAGGTAATCCCTTGTGGGATCATAAATATGGCGGGGACTATTGGGACAAAATAATTGGTTTACACGAAACGGAAGATGGTGGATTTTTGTTTGTGGGGGAGACTCGTTCTTCAGAAAGTGGAGATATCATCGAGCCTGCCTTAAATCCTGATTTACTGGATGCGAAAGATAGCTGGATTGGAAAAATTGATGCTGATGGAGATCTATTGTGGAACCACCGATTTGGTAGCTTTGAGGATGATGTATTGGTGGATTTAACGATCGCTCCCAACGGAGATATCGTGTCTGTAGGGAGTTACCTAACCGAAGGTATTGGCGGAAGCTGGGATATCAGTATCTATCGTCACGATCAAAATGGAAATTTAATCTGGGAACAAATACATGGTGGTGATGGATATGAAGAAGTTTTCTCCATCATCAATACCAGCGATGGCAATTTTGCGATTGGTGCCATGACGAATTCACAGGGTAATGGAAGCTCGGATACCTATTTATTAAAAGTTGATCCAAACGGTGACATTGTCGACGAAGATGTTTACGGAGGACCTAATGGCGAATTTGCCGCATTTGTTCAGGAAATGCCCGATGGCGGTTTTACAATCCTCTCTTCTACCGAGAGTTTTGGTTCTCAACTTTTGGATTTATATCTAATTCGGACCGAACAAAATGGTGACGAACGCTGGAGTAAAGTTTACGATGGTGGTGACGATCGTTATGATGTGCCTTATCCTTTTTTCGTTGACGAAAATGGGTATTACTTTATAGTTGCGCAGCAGCAGGAAAAAGATGCTCAGGATTCCATTCTTTCTACGCAGACGTACATACTCAAAGCCGATGCTTTAGGAAATACAACAACCAACGCCTTGCGTGGCAAGATTGCCATCGATCAAGGTAACAATTGTATTCCAGAAGATGGAGAACAAGGACTAGAAGACTGGCTCGTTGTAGCTCGAGGAACTGATCAGACTTTTTATAGTACTTCTGATGCCAATGGTGATTATTTTATCGAATTGGAAGTCGGAGATTATTCGGTCGAGGTGATTGCACCGGGAGATTATTGGGAGGCTTGTGATGACATTGCTTTTCTTACCATTGATAATCCTTATGATACTACGGTCTATAATTTTAATTTTAATGATCAATCCATCCTTTGTGCGGATATGGAAGTGGATTTATCTACGCCGTTTCTAGATTACTGTGATGAAAACGTGTACAACGTTATCTATCGAAACAATGGTACCGTGACTTCCTCAGGGGCAATGGTAGACGTTACTTTGCCTGCTTCTTTTTCTTTGGTCAGTAGTACGGCTATTCTAGTCGGACAAAATGATAATCTTTATACCTTTAGCATTCCGGAAGTACCCGTAAACGAGGGGGGTAATTTTGAGCTTACCGTCGAACACGATTGTTCCAATCAAATTCAGGGACTCACTTACGAGTTACAAGCGCGGATTAGTCCGGACGAAATATGTTTGCCCCAAGATCCAGTTTGGGATGAGGCCAGTATTAAATTACGAGCGGAAGTGGTGGGGGATAATGTTCAGTTTATCGTAGAAAATATTGGCGTGGGTGACATGGGCAGTGCCGTAACTGGAATCATCATCGAAGAATGGTTCATTCCACGTACTGAACCTATTCAGCTCAATAGCTTCGAATCAGATACTATCACCGTCACTCCCGAAGGAAAAACAGTTCGCCTGGAAGTATCACAAACACCTGGTCATCCTGGACGTAGCAATCCATCTATTGCCGTAGAAGGAGTAGGAACAAATATGGATGGCGGGATTACTACGGGTTATATCAACCATTATTCGGAAGACGATGCGAATCGATTTAAATCCATCGACGCGCAGATTAGTTACCAAAACTTTTTACCGAATGTGCTACGGGCTTATCCTCGCGGTTACGGAAATGACCGGATCATTGCCCCCAACGATGATATCGAATATCACCTGCGTTTTCAACATACTGGTAATGATACGTTACCCTGGTTGTATATTGAAAATGAACTACCCCCTGAGCTGAACGTAGAAACCTTACGGCCCGGAGCGTCTAGTCATCCTTATGATTACGAAGTGGTAGGCGACGGGGTAGTACGCTTTAATTTCCCTAATATTAATCTGGTGGGAGATGAAATTGACGAAGCTGCTTCTTACGGTTTTATCAAATTCAGAGTGAGTCAGCAGCAAGATTTACCGGACGGAACCGGATTTTTTAATATGGTGACGATACAAAAACCAAAGTCCAGCGTTAAGACCAATGGGGTGTGGCATTCGATCAAATATGGAAATCTCTACGGAGCTTACGTAGCAACACACTGTGAGGGAGATATGGTTTTTGGGCATCAATTAACGGAAGATATTGTTTTGCGAGATACGATAAAGAGAGCAGTGCAGGATAGTATTACTACGGCTAAAATATTTGTACTGAATAACATCATTAAGGATATACAGGTCGAGTTGGCTCCAGGAGAATTATACAACGAAGTTCTTTACCATGCAGATACCACATTGGTCAAATTTTACGTAGCCACTAATGGTTGCGATAGTATTGTAAATACAGCATTAGATATCCTGACAAATACAACGTCCCTTAAACACTTTTACCAATTTTCTCTCTATCCTAATCCCGGATATGAGCAGGTGACGATGTCTTATCGTCTACCTGCTTCTTCCAAGATTTCGATCAGACTTTATCAGTCTACAGGAATGGTGTTTCAGGAAATCAATAAAGGGAATCAGTCCGCTGGAGCACACCAACTGATCTTGCCAGCAGATTTACCAACGGGTATATACTGGGTGGAGCTACGCACGAGCGAGGGTACTGCCACGAAGAAATTAATTATACAATAGTGTGACTCTATGTCAAGATCTTGAAAGGAATGGTAGCCTGATCGTAGAAGATACAAACTTGTAGCATAAAAGAAATACAACTGAAAATATAAAGCTAGAAAAAACTAAACTAAAATTTTTTAAAAACAAAAAGCAAAAACACCGCTATCTGGAACAGCCCAAAAAGTTGGGAACTGCATCGACTTTGTTTTAATGTAAAAGGAGTACTTGTTGAGGGGCCAAATTTTAACGTTTACAAACTTTACACACATTAGTTATTACAATCAAGTGCAGTTAGTAGCCATCTTTTATAGATGGGTATATTTGATAATCCAGATAGTGGAGTTTAGCTTTTTTGAATGTCGAATATTGGATGTTCAATAACAAATATTGATTTTAGGACACGAAAGAAGTGCATTGCCTGTCGGCGACTACCAGTCGATAATTAATTTTTCATTAACTCATTATTCATTTAACGCGTCAGAAGGGAAACAGTATTAACTGGAAAGACTACTTAGGTAACTTTACAATAAAAGACAACTTCCCACACTGCCGTTTTGCTACCGTATAATCCTTTTCGTAGCGATATTTTGCCGCCGTTCGCTCGGCCTTTACCAATAACGACATATCCTTAATCGTTGACTTATATTCGTCTGCTTCCGCAAAAACTACCTTTCCGCTTTGATCCACACAAAGATTGATAACCACTTTTCCACTTTGCTTAATCAGTCCGTCCAGTTTAGCGCGATGTATTACTTTTCTGGTCAATAATCCGTTACCATCAAAATCATCACCACTGTCGCCAGAATCTCCCTGTCCATCCGTATTCGAATCTCCCGTGGTACTACTGCCACTATCGCCTTCACCCGCGTCACTTCCCGGTCCGGTGGTTCCGGAGTCCGTTACTTTTCCACCACCATCTCCATTATTTTTATTTTTAGAAAAGTAATCACTGATTTTATCGACGGATTCTTCTGATACTTCTTCGGTTACTTCAGTAATCTCAGGACTAATTTGACTGACCTGCGCATCTGAAGAAATTTCTCCAATCATATCAGCTACTTCCATATTTATTTCGGTAGAAGGACTGGTCAGTACCGGCTTTTTGGTAGGAACTTTCAGGGGTTCTATCTTCGCCATTGGTTTGGGACGAGGCTTTGGTTTTTCGACCGGTTTTTCGACGGGCTGTTCCATAGGTTGTGCTGGAGGAGGAGGCGTCTCCACCGGAGATTCTTTTAGCGCACTGGATTGTCGAGTAGAGGAACGCTCGGAAGAAGCAGTCCGGGAAAATTTTTTCGGTTTTTCAAATTGAATCTCTACGACCTTATCAAACCGTTGTCGCGCCTGAATCTTTCCTGTCATAAAGGGTAGAATAAAAAAGATAAGTAATAATAGTAAAATTAACGAAGACCAGCGACGAGCTTTACGTTCGTGTTCTTTTTGTTTCTTTCTAGCAATTTCGTCTGCGATCATTTTAGAATATCTTTTGTTGGGTATTTAAATAAACAGGGCTTTTTCACTGATTCTCAAATATAATTATTTCCTACAATATTTAGACGTTGATTTACCTAATAAGTTTATCCACCGTACTTAAAACGAACAAGGTACCCCGTAAAATTATATATTTGGGACTGATTTCTGGATTTATAATTTTATTCAGTTTGTAATAGTTTAAATATGAATAATGTGATTAGTATTGAAAATCAGCATTTTACTGCTAAAATAGACCTAAAAGGTGCGCAGTTGGCTAGTCTTGTAAAAAAATCGACCAATTACGAGTATATCTGGCAAAGAGATCCCAAATATTGGACCGATTCGGCCCCTAATCTATTTCCTATCGTAGGTCATCTGAAAGATAATACTTATCAGTACCAGCAGCAAGCCTACCAAATGCCCAAGCATGGGGTGGTGCGGCACGAACCTTTTTCGGTTATTAAAAAAGAAAAGGACCATTGTCAACTGGCCTTTCGAGCTACCGAAAAATCTCGGGAAGCTTACCCTTTTTCATTCACGCTGCTAATTGATTTTATCCTGACAAAAAATGGTTTAAAAATAGACTATACTATCCAGAGTCAGGACAAAAAAATTATGCCCGTCGGTCTGGGATACCATCCGGCTTTTGCCATCGATACCGAAAATTATCAGCACGAAGATTACGAAATTACTTTTAATAAAAAAGAAAATCTGGACCTCTACGGATTGGTAGATAACTACTTTGGCCTGCGTCAAAAGGATTACTTAATTGGACAGACCATCCCGCTGACGCCAACACTTTTTGACGACGATGCTTTGGTATTTACCAATATAAAATCAGATACAATTACGATTAAAAGAAAAAAAGATGACTGGTTTTTAACGGTAGAAACAGGCGGTGCTCCACATTTGGGTCTTTGGGCTAAATCTGCCGCACCCTACGTTTGTATCGAACCCTGGTATACCTATCTGGATGGCCCGGACGCAACTGGCAATCTGCTAGACAAGCCTGGTATGTATGCCCTGAAAGCGGGGGAGGAATTGGAGCGGGGATACAGAATTTTGGTGTGAGTTGTTAAATTAATAATGAAAAATTCGCTTTAATGTGTTTATAAATCCTGTCTTTTTACGAATGCAGATATTGCATGGGACTTCGCAAATCGAGGGCATTGTTCATTAATTAATTCAACGATTCAACACTTCAACATCCCAAACCTACCGAAAATACGAAGCACCATTAATATCCAAAATAGCTCCAGTCGTAAAGGCTGCTTCTTCGCTGGCCAGAAAAACAATACAGTGTGCGACCTCTTCGGGCGTAGCAACGCGACCCAGGGGACTTTGATTTTTAATACCTTCTCCTTCTGGGCCTGCCAGAATTTCTTTGGCCATATCCGTTTTAACAAATCCGGGAGCGACCGTTCCAATAAAAATACGATGAGGGGCAAGGGCTCTGGCCAAACTCTGACTCATGGCGTTTAGTCCGGCTTTACTAGCTCCGTAAGCAGGTTGTTGTGGCTCTCCACGAAATGCGCCACGGGACGAAACGTTCACGATGCGACCACCACCTTGCTCCATCATATGTGGTACGATTTGATGGCAGAGATTGGCGGGCCCCGTCAGGTTAACGGCGAGAGTCCGTTGCCAGGCATTCTGCCAGGACGGATAGTCGGTTTCGGTAATGGGATGTGTTTCAGAAATACCGGCATTATTAATCAGAATATCTATTTTTCCAAAGGCTTCAATGACTTGCTCTACGACCAGTCGGATAGAGTCCGGGTTGTCAATGCTCAGCTGTATACAAGCGTGCTGATCGCCGGGTAGGCTGTCGATGACTGCGCGAGCTGCGGCTTCGTCGCGATTATAAGTTAAAATCAGGTCGGCTCCCCGTCGGGCAAAATCGCGGGCCGTAGCTTCGCCAATTCCTCTGGATGCACCGGTGATCAGGACGGTTTTATTAGTGAAATTCATTGGTTAAAGTATTTAAAAATTTTTAATGCTTTTTTGTGAAAGTTTTGTGAAAATTTCTTATTCAACAAGCAAAGCGTCTCAACACTCACCGCCCCTCCCTAAAAAACCGCTCAACCGTCGTCTCTGCGGGAAGTCTTAAGGGAGCAAAAGCGTTTTGGTTTTTATAATCAAGGTTAGCGGGATATTTCCACCAGAAAACCCCAGTAATATAATCAGCTTCTTGCAGGCTCTCCAGAACGATGCGATAGGCGAGTTCCTGATCGGCTGGATTTTCGGAGCGGCCATCGGGTCTGGCGTGTGGGAGCGTCCAGGGATGATTGATATTTCGGAAGCCAATTTCTGTAAGGAGTAGGGGACGTTGGTTTTTTTTCTGTACTTTTTTTAAGATTTTAAGAATATCAGAAAAGGAGGCACTTAAGTCTTTTTCGGATATTTTTTCTTTCTTGGTCAAAGGATAATAACAACTGACTCCAATATAATCGAGATCTTCCCAGAAAGTTATTTGCTCAAATTCCTCTCCCCAGTTGGAACCATAAGTGATAGGCCCACTATAGATGGCTCTGATTTTACGGATAAGTTTTCGCCACTCATCGGGTTTTTGTAATGCAGTTTCGGTCATTTCTACCCCGATACAGAGAATATCAAATTGATGAATCTCGGCGAGGAGCGCATAGTGCGTAATCCAGTTGGTATAGTACCGAAAAAGGATATCCCAGTTTTCGGGCGTGTCCATTTCAATTTCTCCAGGCCAGCTTCCACGTAACCAGATTTGTGGTTTTAACAGGGTATTGATGCCGAGTTGTTGGGCGTCATAATGAGATCGAACGGAAGCCTCGTCGTTCTCTTGTCCAGCTCGCTGCGCAATCGGAATCGGTGCGGCTACTTTAGGATCTCGCATAAATGTATAAGGAATAATCGCCACTGCGTTGGCGCTTAATGAAGCGATTCTTTGGAGGGATTGTTGTGCCATTCGGGAACCATAGCCATTGTAAATTTGGTAGCCTTCGTGTGCAAAATTAAATCCTTTCATATAGGGGAGCGAGGTCATTGACTCTTTGGCGTTAGCCTCAACCCTGTTATTTTCGTTTCCCACTATTTTTAGATTCCAGGATTTTTCCAATAGTTGGAGCGTTACATCGTCCGATTGCCACTGTTTGTAATCTGCCAAAAAAGTTTCTTTACCATTCGTTTCAATTAAAAAATTTATAAAATATCCCGCCAGCGCAGTTTTGAGAATCGGCGAAATACCTTCAGACTGGTAGAATTCTACAAAATCATCTAATGATTTAAGCTCCTCTGCTCGGAGTATTTTTTTTGCAATGTTGAGGTAGCCCAGTCGTTGCCAGTTTTTACAAAAATAAACAGCAAGTCCACGTTCCAAAATTTCGGAAGTTGGAGCACCCAGTAAATTACGGAGATATAGTTGATTTTCTTTTTCCGAAAAACCGTAAGGGTATAATTTGTTGATGACCAGATGAATTTTCTGCTCCGAAAAATCAATGGTGGATTGATGCGTATTTTTTGTTAATAGCCCCTTGTCTTCGGCACGGTGATAAAGATGGATTTCTGTTTTAGGAATCTTATTTTTAGCATTTACAAAATTTTGAACCTTTTTTTGCTGCGCCCTAAAATCTTTTAACAGTTCCTTGGGGCTCCTCCCAAAATCACGATCCGGGTGAGCGACGAGCCGAAAATCTGCTTCGTCGATCAGAATATCTGCGGTACGAAAGTTATAATTTTCCAGACTATCTATCGGTGGATCAGCCCACGAGAGGGGCGCAGGAGTTTGGTAGTCAAAATCGTGGTCTGGTGTATTTAAATCGGTGGTCACACAAGTAGTGATGAATAAGAGTGGTATTAAAACAATGAATAAGGAGGTAGCAGAATGAATCATCAATGGTATTTAAAATTTTTAAAGAAGTTGTTCAGGAACTTCAAACCGAAAAATAAACAAAAACCCCAAGAGCATTTGTCCGCTCTCAGGGTTTTATTAAATATTATTTTGACTTAGCCGGACTAACACCCGACGGTGAGATTTTTCAATCTACTATCACTGCTGTTTTTCTTTATTTTTGGCCTTCTTCCTTTTTTTATTGTTCTTTCTGGCATCCATTTGCTCTTCCGTTAGTAAAGACTTAAGTTCATGCTTATGCTCTTTTTTCAGTTGCGTAAGCATTTCTTTTTTAGCGGCAGCATCCAGGGAAGTATCGGTAGCGATGGCCTGATTTTTTTGGTAAAAATTCAGGTAGGCTGTTTTTATAGTACCTTGCTGTGCCTCCGTAAGGTTCACCTGTTTGTCCAGTTTTTCGGTAGATCTTACTGCACGATTTTCGATCATTTCTGGAGACATATTAGCTGATTTCTTGACTTTTTTTCCTTTTTTTCCACTCCGTTTCTTGCCAGGGCCGTCTGCCTTGCGTTGCTCACGTTGTGCTCTCACATCTTCTTTGTGTGCTTCTTTTAATGCCTTTTTTTTCTCAATCTGTGCAGGCGTTAAAACTGCCTCAATTTTTTCATTAAATTCGGTACGAATAGCTATCCGTTCTTCCCGTGTTTGGGCGTTACGACTTTTTCTATCTGCAATTCTGGTTTCGTAAATTGCTTTGATTTTTACCTGTTGTTCAGGTGTAAGATCAAGTTCTGTCGTCATCTGTTCTACGGCATTATCTGCTTTAATTGCCATTCCCTTACGCTGGGCAAAAGTACTGGTAGTCAAGAAGGCTACCAGTAGTAAAAGACACATTAGATTTTTCATATTTTTTTAGATTTTTAAGTTTAAGCGATTAGATAAGGAATGAGTTAATAATAAATTTACGTTTTTGGCTTGATCTTTTTGCCGCTAGGTATCATCTACTTTGATCCCGACGCACTAGTGCTTGAGGCACAAGTTATCATCTCTTTGACTTTTCAAAATTACAAAGGTTAAAGGGATTTCTAAATAAAATATCGATTTTGCTGGGATGCTGGGATGCTGGGATGCTGGTGGGTGAGATAGGGTATTTGTCTGATAATCAGTGACTTGATTCAGTAGCGTATTTAAATTAAACTAATTTCGATTATTTATTGAAAGCAAAAATCAATGGGTACAATCCCTACCGTATGCTCTTCGAGTTCTTCTCCCGAAGGACTATGAATTACGATTCGTCCGGTTACCTGAAAGTTGCGAGCATCGGCACCAATGATATTATCGGTTTGTGGATCGACCGCTACGGTCAAGTAGGGAAAGTCAATAAAAGAAGCGAGACTGATCGAACTCTGGGTAATGGGATGTGCGAAAACGGCCCCGCGCATGGTGTAATATAGACGGTCGCCGGAATTATTAATGGTCAAATTTCCAGCTCCTTGTTCGACGACAAATTCTCTGGTAATTTGATCGTTGGATAGCTGGACGAGTCGTCCATCACGGGATTCGTTAAATTCCTGAACACCTCGGGTCAGTACCCAAAGGGATCGGTTGGCGTCTATCTCGATGGACTGTGGTTGTAGTCCTACTTCGATTTCTTTTAAAATGGCTTCGGTTTCAATATCAATTTTGGTAACCACCGAATCAAGTAGAAATCCTCCGGAGTTGGCGACAAATACATTTCCATTTTGGAGGATCATTTCTTCTGGTCCAGGTCGTACCGGAATGGTCCGTAGCACCGTATTACTGGAAAGGTCTACCACGGCAATGGATCCCTGAAATCCGTCTGCACCCCACTGGCTTACCCAGGCGATACCAGGACTTATTTCTAATAAAAATCTTGGTTTCTCCAATCCGAGAATAGGACCGAGGTACTTAAAATCATCCATTCTGACCACATCAATCCGATTGGCATTGGTAGAAATAATATAACCTAGTCCATTTACTACGTGCATGGATCGGGTACGATTACCAAGTTCTCGGGTGGGATTATTAGTCCGGTAGACATCCCTGATAGAGCGGCCATTCTCGCCACGTTCCACGAAAGTGAGCGATCCAAACTGGTCGGTATTCTGGGTTAATCCCTGATTAACCACATAAATTCCATCGGTGAGTTCGAGTGGGCCTTTTTCTTTATCTTCTTCTTCCTCCTCACCTACCCCAGCAGGAACGCACGCAGTGGCCAATATCAGGGTAAGCAGCGAAAGGAAAAATGTAAATTTATTTAGAATCATCATAGCAAAATTTCTATTTTTGAGCTCATAAAACTATTTTAGACTAAAGTATATTTTAGACGTAAATTTTACGGATAAAGTAACCTAACTTGTTTAATACTTTAAGTCAGTCGACACTTGGTAAGTCGCTAAAATGGGGCCAGATTCTGCGTAAAATGATTAAAATGAGTGAAAATAGGAGGTTACAAAATAATAGTTATTTATTTTTTAAACCAAATTCCTAAGGATCGATTAAAAAATAAGTTATAAAGGTTTGGAGTAGAATTACAATTCCAAAAGCAAAAGCCAGGAGGAGGGCCGATTCCATACATAATTTTTAATTGGAAATATACTGGGAATACCCCAATACAATTAAAAATGCCGCAACGCAAAGGATAAGACCAACCATAAAAATATTATAGGAAATTTTAATCATCTTATATTTTACGGAAAGTACATGGCCCAGTTCATAAATATCTACAGCCATATTATCGTACAGTAGTTTTTCGTTCTTTTTTAAAAATCCAATATTTTCTACAAATTCCTGCTGTTCCATGTGGATGAAATTGCCAAAAAACAAAACACTTTTGGTTCTTTTAACAATATCCTTTTTTTCGATGTCGGAAGATGTTATTTGAGGGTTGGCGGAGAGGATGGCAAAGACGGCGGAACCTAAAACAGCAACCAATAAAATCAGGATCGGTAAAAAAAAACGAAAATGGTCAAAGGATACTTTTCCGGTCAGCGTGATACTGGTTCCTAAAAGTGTAACGATGGCGGAAAGAATGATGGTATTAATGCTGATCATCATATTGGCTTTACCATCGGCGATCGAGCTCAGGTTGATATGATTGCGGTAAGTAGCACGGTATAGCGTATCAATTCCACGACCAAATTCTTTACCGGTTTTTTTCCGAATATCATCCCTTTTTGCTTTCCTTAAATTATTTAATTGAGTGGTTAAATGAGCCGCAACTCTTTCCTGATATTTTTCATTGGCGTAATCGGTGTAAAAGTAGCTTTCGGACAGTTTATTATTGAGCAGAACATTCCATTCTTTATGTCCAATTTTTTTATCATAAGCGTTTTCTAATTCTACTTTTAGAAAACTGATTTTATCAAAAAATTTTGATTTTCCGAGATAGATGTTGCCCGCATCCTGGGTGATTTCTTCGAGGCTATCCGCGGGTTTTTCTGCTCCGGTACTATTAAGGATTATTTTTTTTACTCGATCAATACGAGATTTTTCCCAGTTTTGGTTGTTTAGGTAGGCGGCTGCCAGGCTAGCACTTTCAGTTTCATAGTTTTCGTATTGGTGGGCCATCCCAGTATAACGAAACCAGTTAGCTGCTGATAAAATGACTGTTTCTGTTGATTCTAGTTTGAGCGCCTCTGCCATTTTTTGTACCTGTTTGAGTACAGATTCCAGGTAGGTGAAATCGTGAAATTTATACGCCTTTGGTATTTCGTCCCGGTAGAAATTTTTGATATACGTTACAAGATCTCCGAGTGGTACCTGCGTTTTTTTATCAGCCATTTGACTTTTTTATTATGAAACTGTTTAAAGTTAATGCAAAATGACTGCAACTAAGTCATTGATTGCCAAATCTGCCTGTCGGTCAGGTATGCTTCACAAATTTATCGGCATCGTAGCTTTGGCTATGAGCCTCAAAATTTACATCGACTTGACAACCAAGCAATTATCTTCGTCTTCTTTGAATAACTTTGAACAGCTTCTCTTTACAGGGAGAAAATTGTAATTTGTTCTCTCCAAATTAAGTATATTCAGCGTAAATTTACAAAAATGATTGGATATTAAAAGCTTGATGAGGACATCTATGTTATTAAGTCTGTTTCATGAGCGAATGTTCTATATAGTTTAAAAAGATGGATAAAGAAATATTACTAGACCTCGTTTCTAAACGAATGCCTTTTGGCAAATACAAGGATCGTCTGATTTGCGACCTTCCTGTCTCTTATCTGGAATGGTTTAACCGTAAAGGATTTCCACCCGGGAAAATGGGAATGTGGTTGCAGACCATGCACGTAATCAAGACCAATGGGCTGGAGAATTTGTTGAAGCCGTTGAGGCGAGGGTGATTAGGTTAGCTACGGGTGTTTTTTTAAGGAATGAGGTATTAATAAATTAAGAATTTTGGGTTATTCAAGCCGTTTTAAGAAAACTTGCTTTGCGTGCTCGCGGTTTTCTCAAAACTCAATCAAATTCGGATAATCTGTAATAATTCCGTCTACGCCGATTTCAATTAATTTTTTCATGATCACCGGATCGTTGATAGTCCACGGAATAACCTGCATACCTTTTTCGTGCATAGCATTGATGGCACCGACGTTGAGGAGTTTAAAATAGGGACTGTAGATGTCCGGAGTGAAGGTTAGTTTTTTTAAGTTGGCATCGAGTCCTTCGATATTTTCTACTAAAAATGAGGTAGAGATATTGGGTGCCTGCTGATGAATTTCGTTGAGGATGGCGAAGTCGAAAGACTGTAGTGTTACCTGATTTTCAATTTCTAATAGACGAATTTCCTGTAGCGCAAGTTCAACAAATTTTTTAGGTTGAGGCGTAAAAATATCGTACCATTCCGGTTGGCTTTTAAGCTCTACGTTGTAGCGAGGTGGAGTACGGTTGGTTTTTCGGCAGTGGAGTTCTACGTTGCTGATGGCGTCCATAAAACTGGGTTTGTAAGTTTTGAGTTTATTTTGTTCTGAAAAACGAGGATTGCCACGACTGCCACAGTCAAAGGTTTTGATGTCTTTGTAATCGAGGTCGATAATTTTGAGCATTTCGGCTTCGGCTTCCGAAATTTCGCGTCCATCACCATGCTGACAGATGACGTGAGAAAACCACGGTTCGTGTGACAGAATTAACTGGCTATCTTGCGAGACGACTACGTCGAGCTCCAGGGTCTGAATGGGGAAGTCGAGCGCT
>Ga0209187_1002219_pt1 | contig 19109 bp, 14 predicted proteins | sample BantaG_FD_187430 | JGI IMG/M metagenome (GOLD analysis project Ga0209187, IMG submission 187430) | Marine algal microbial communities from Bantry Bay, Ireland - BantryBay_4 metaG (SPAdes) (version 2) | ecosystem: Host-associated > Algae > Red algae > Unclassified | place: Bantry Bay, Ireland...
TGGCATCCTCGCGGCGCAGAGAAATTCAGACAATCACCTATTTTTAAAAACCGCTATGCTGGAGATTTAGAAGTGCTTTCTGAACATTGGGATGTCAGTAGCGAAGTCGCAAAAGAGACGTGGACGAGTCTTATATTACTGGCGCCATTAGAAAAAGTAAAAGCGCTCATTGAAGGGAAAGAAAAAGTATTTCTGAGCTTCATCAATACGAATCATGAAGTGATTATTTCGGGTGATAAAGAAAGCTGTATTCGAATAGTGGACGAGTTAAAATGCCAATCCATTCCCATTCCATTTCAAAATGTGATCCACCATGATTTCTGTATCAAAGAAAAAGAAGGTTTACTGGACATGCATCATTTTGATATTGTTGATCGGCCAACTATTGATTTTTATTCCAGTATCACTCAGGATAAAATACCATTAGTCAGTCAGGACATAGCTGAAAACTCCGTCGCTGTCTGCGCTCAGAAAGTGAACTTTCCAAAAACCATCCAAACAGTCTATGAAGCTGGCGCTCGTATTTTTATTGAAGTAGGCGCAAATGCTACATGCACGAACTGGATCACAACTAACTTAAACGATAAGTCTCATCATGCTGTAGCTATAGATCAGAAAGGAAAGTCTGACGTGAATAATCTCGTCAACTTGCTCGCTCAGCTGACAAGTCATGGAGTGGATTTAGACCTATCACTATTATTCCCAAAAGAAGAAGAATCGACAAAGCAACGTCAATTCATGAAGAAGATTATTCCTGGCGGAACGCCTCTGGCAGAATTATTCGAAGCTGAAAAAATACGTGAGCAATTCAGCTCAGTCAGAAATAATAAAATAAATAAAGCAGCCGCTAAAAAAGAATTAGTATTAGCTCAGCGTGAATTACAATATGTAGGTGCGGCAAGTATATCTACTTCACAAGCTATACATTCTTCTACTGATAGCTACAGCTACGAAAACTTAATCAAGACACATTCCAATCCCAAAGAAAAAAGAAATTCAAAGATGGATATAACCACTATAGCAAAAGATGTCACTCCAGTCACTTCAGAAACAGAGGTCGGAGAGAACGGACTAAAGCTGCAAGATTTTGAATCAGGAGAACATTTAGAAGGCAAAGAGATCGTCTACTCGCAAGCAGATTTAGAAGAGTTTGCCACTGGAAAAATAGCCAATGTGTTCGGCCCTGAGTATGCGATTATCGACACCTATCGACGTCGTGTGATGCTGCCCATGTATCCTTATTTATTAGTCAGTCGTGTGACGAAAATGAATGCTACCCTTGGAGAGTACAAGCCATCGAGCATGACGACAGAATACGACATCCCGTATGACGCATGGTATACGACAGACCGACAGATTCCATCAGCTGTCTGTGTAGAATCGGGACAGTGTGACCTATTACTGATTTCATATTTAGGCATTGACTTGACTAACAAAGGAAATCTTGTCTATAGATTACTGGATTGTACATTGACATTTATGGATGACTTGCCTTATGAAGGGCAGACCCTTCGCTATGATATCTCCATTAATTCATTTGTCCAGAATGGAGACAACATGCTGTTTTTCTTTAGCTACTTATGCTATGTCGAAGATCGAATCGTATTGAAAATGGATGGTGGGTGTGCTGGATTCTTTAGAGATGACCAACTGGTCGATGGTGCAGGTGTGGTCTATGCCAATAGCGAGATAGAAGCCAGAAAAAATGCGGAGCGTAAGTATTTCACTCCATTACTAAATACTGAAAAGACCACTTTCTCAAAACAAGACTTGCAGTACCTCATAGATGGAGACATAGAAAAATGTTTTGGTGATATCTCTTACTATTCAAATGGTCGCAACCCATCTTTACGGATTCCACCAGAAAAAATCCTAATGCTGGATCGCATCACTTCTGTAGATATCACTGGCGGCTCTTATGGGTTAGGATATATCATAGCCGAAAAAGACCTACATCCTGATGACTGGTACTTTCCATGTCACTTTAGAGATGATGAAGTATTAGCAGGATCTCTACAAGCTGAGGGCGGCGGAAATCTTCTCAGATTTTTCATGATGATGCTGGGGTTACAGCGTATGACTAAAGATGCACGATTCCAGCCGATATTCGGATTGGGTCAGAAAGTAAGATGTAGAAAACAAGTCACACCAGCGGCAGATACAAAGCTTATCTACAAATTAGAAATAAAAGAAATAGGTCTATTCCCTGATCCATATATGATCGGTGATTTAGAAATCATATCAGATGGAATCATCACGGTACACTTCGAGAATCTTGGATTACAATTACGTGAAAAAGACAATCCGAAATTTTTAGACCCGACCGAAGGCGTTAAAATATCTCCACGATCAGCAGGTACACTAATGAATGAAAAAGACATCACCACCTTTGCATTAGGAAATATGACTGACTGCTTCGGTCCTGACTTCGCTGTGTACAATGGGCGTAAAATGTCTCGCCAGCCCAACTCTGACTTACAGCTGATCTCAAGAATCCTAAGTGTAGATGGTACTAAAGGTGACTTCTCCAAAGACGTGCCAATCATAGCAGAATACGACGTGCCAGAAGACGCATGGTATTACCTGCAAAACTCAAACGTCACGATGCCCTACTCCATGTTGATGGAGATTGCTTTGCAGCCCTGTGGACTCTTGGGCGCTTATTTAGGTAGCACCTTACAATTTCCTGAAAAGGATCTTTATCTCAGAAACCTGGATGGCGATGGAGAAACTTTTGATCTACCCACAGGCACAGACTTTAGAGCTAAAACCATCACCAATAAATCAATATTAACTTCTTCTATCGCACACGGCGGCACGATATTACAGCGGTATACTTTCGAGTTATCCATTGATGGGCATTTTTTCTACAAGGGTAATTCTTCTTTTGGATTCTTTACTGCGGAAGCATTAGCAGCACAGGCAGGACTGGATAAAGGAGCAGAGATTCCTGCATGGTATATCAGCGAACAATTGCAACCAGCAGATTATATGAGGATCAAGCTGGATTCTCTTTATGGCAGAATGAAATTATTCAAAGCACCAGCATCAAAGCCTCACTATCGATTGGCTGAGAATCAATTAAATATGGTGCATGAATTAATTATTGCGAAAGACAAAGGTCAGTATGGCAAAGGATACATTCACGCGACAAAATTTGTGAAAACCTACGATTGGTTTTTCACTTGTCATTTTTATCAAGATCCTGTCATGCCTGGCTCGCTTGGGGTGGAATCCATTTTACAGGCCATGCAGGTATATGCATTACAGCAAGACTTAGGAAAGGACTTCAGCTCTCCAAAATTCGTACAGGTAGCCAATCATAAAACAGTCTGGAAGTACCGTGGACAAATATTGCTTTCGGTCAAAGAGATGCACTTAGAAGTCCATGTAAAGTCTGTAGAAAAGAAAGGAGCACAATTAGTCATCACTGCTGATGCTTATTTATGGAATGATAAAATGAGAATTTATCAGTTGACTGATATCGCATTAGGCATAGAAGAAGCATAGGATTATTATTATAATTTACAACAAGACCGATGAGTATTAATTTCAATGGAACACCGCAACAATTATTCTGGCAAGGCTCTCCGAGAGATATTGTATTTGACTTAGAGGGCATCAGAGAAAAACTGGAGCAGACTGATCAGGCCTGTTATGTCATGAAGGATTTTAATGGGCGGATCGGTGTGAGTAACTCTGGCACCTTAGTCTCTGAAGGACGAGGCTTGCAGGTACTAGCTATGACAAGTCCCATGACTGCTGGGCAGCTGGGAGATCCGACTTTCCGTACTGACTATAAATTGAAATACGCATATAAAACGGGAGCGATGGCCAATGGTATCGCTTCGGCAGACTTAGTCATTGCTATTGGCAAGGCAAATCTTTTAGCATCCTATGGTGCAGCGGGCCAAGTACCAGAAAAAATTATTGAGTCTATCAATAAAATACAAGCCAATCTACCACATCAGACCTACGCCGTCAACTTGATTCACTCCCCTTCCGAACCAATTTTAGAATCCACAGCCGTAGATTTATTTTTAGAGAAAGGCGTAACCGTCGTGGAAGCCTCTGCCTTTTTAGCTTTGACAGAAAACATAGTGTACTACAGGGTAGCCGGCTTAAGTCAAGATACTGAAAGTCATATCGTCATAAAAAATAAGGTCATTGCCAAAATTTCCCGAAAGGAAGTAGCGATGCCATTTATGCAAGCACCGCCAGAAGAGTTAGTACAATCACTACTGACAAAAGGGAAAATCACGGTAGAGCAAGCAGAGCTTGCAAAGCAGATACCAATGGCAGATGATATCACTGTGGAAGCGGATTCTGGAGGACATACTGATAATCGGCCGCTGGTCGCTCTACTCCCGATCATTATTCAGTTGCGAGATGAGATGCAGAAACAACAGTCTTTTGCGACCAAGATAAGAATAGGAGCTGCCGGTGGCATCTCTACCCCAGCATCTGCACTGGCAGCCTTCATGATGGGTGCTGCATATGTCGTCACTGGTAGTGTGAATCAAGCCTGCATCGAGGCAGGCACCTCTGACCATGTCAGAAAGCTGCTCCAGACTGTCGAGTCTACTGATGTGATGGGTGCTCCAGCGTCGGATATGTTTGAGATGGGAGTAGACCTTCAAGTCCTCAAGCGAGGGACGCTCTTCGGTCCACGAGCCAAGAAACTATACGAGCATTACAAGCGATATCAATCCATAGATGAAATCCCAGCAACTGATCGACAAAACTTAGAGCTAAAAGTATTTAAAAAGCCGCTTGAAGAGATCTGGCAATTATGCATAGAGTTTTTCCAGCAGCGCGACCCAGAACAAATAGAAAGAGCCAAAGACAATCCAAAAAGAAAAATGGCCTTAATTTTCAGATGGTATCTTGGTCTGTCTTCTAACTGGGCAAATGCAGGAACGCCTGATAGGACATTGGACTATCAGATATGGTGTGGACCCTCCATGGGCGCATTCAATGACTGGGTGAAAGGCACTTATCTAGAACCATATGAAAACAGGCGTGTGGCGGATGTGGCTGTACAAATAATGGAAGGTGCAGCCTATTTATATCGTATCCAAAGTCTGAAAATGCAAGGAGTGGAATTATCTGCAGGATTAGAGAAATTGGCTGTTCGTCAAGGTGAATTAGTGGAAGCTGAGCTTATCCAATGAAAACGGAGTAAGCATTTTGCTCTGAGCTTACATACTTATAAGATCGGGGTACAACCTTCAGAAATCAGGTATCCATCTTTTCAAAAAAGATATTTATCCGTAAGTACATCCTACGCATAGCATTTACATAAACCCTATGATTTTATAGCTTAAATTTAAAAGGTCTATTCATTAATGCCCATGCTATTGCGATAAACAAAAATTGTATTGGCAGTCTGATCAAAGCAGCCTTCTGACTCCCTATAGCAGGTGTCGCTGAGAATACGTCCCATACATGTATTGGTAAGAAGATCAGCATGAGTAGTAATATCCCTAAAGCTCCCTGCTTAGAATACTTCGGTATGATGAGCATGATCCCAAAGAGTATTTCTAATATTCCTGAGGCATAAATGATCGCTGTGGTGAATGGTAAAAAGGAGGGCACAAATGGAATATAAAAATCTGGATTTAAAAAGTGCTGGACTCCGCCAAATATCATAAATGCGGCGAATAGTATACGAATGACAATCCAAAATATTCTCATAGACTTCGATTATTTAAAAGGCTGAAGTTAAGCTTTATTATTTCTTAGGGTCTTATAGTTTAATTATTTTTAGCCACTATGGCATTAAGGTAGCAAGTTGGGTCTCGCATCGCTCGTATATCATTTCTGATAAATAAAATCTTTCGAAACTGATGATTTTTGAAGTTTGTAAGTCCAGAGCTTTCAAGCATATTGCTCTTAGCTTGCAAATCTCTGAGATCGGAGAAGAGATCAGCTATTCTACTTTATCAAATGTCGATCTTTGAAGATTGTCACTTCAAAACCATATGATTGCCCTACTATGAGTAGTACAAGTGTATTGCTCTAAGGTAGCCTCAGAGATCGCGTCATGTAGAGCATCTTATGAAATCGGGTAAAATGGTACAAGAGCCCTCGATCTCCGAGCATTGTATCCTCGAAGCCACACGATTGTCATACCTGATCTGTTTAGATCTAATTTTTTTTTGCTAAGCTAGGTGGCTTACCTTTGTTTCAATCGTATTTCTCTAAAGCTATAAACTTCAGAGATCGGATGTATAAATAGTTCTTTTAACTCTCAAGCATAGTGTACGGTAAAGAGTGTCTGGATTAAAGATGTATACTATTCAGCATAGCTGTGGGGCTAATTTACCAGTATTGAGGAAACAGTTTAGATCAGGTCTGATGAGTAACATATAAGCTAATCAGCATTATAAAGTAATGCATTAATCTAATCATTATATTCCATAACAAAATAATATTTTCTTAAATATTTACCTCTGGATCTTCAATAGGGACCTCCTTCATGAACCAAGCTAATTCGCCGTCAGCGGCTGGGCCATAAGCCATTAGCAGAGTCCCTTTCTTGCCATCATTTGTCTCTATGGCATAAAGAATAGACATATCATTAGGATCGCTCATCCCTTCGTATCTGTATGTCTCAATAATTTTGACTTCACTTGTCTCAAAAAGTTTTCCAGTTGAAAGATCTTTCAGTTTGCCATCTTCCATTTGGTAGCTTGACGTAAAGCCCTTGTTAGTATACTCAGTTATTTTAGGTAGTTCGTGTTTACTATCTGGAGTTTCCATAATCTTTTGTTTAAGTAAGGAAGGCACACCGTGGAAAGCATCGCCCTCAGAAATTTAATTAAATGTATAATTTCTTATATCACTTTCATACATTACCTTGGAGTTGGCGTATTGTTCGATTATTTATGTTCCGTATTTAATAAGGCATATTAATCTGACTGCACGCACTAAGCTATATCGACCTGCTGGCGTATAATTTAACTGCCCTGACGCAAGCTATATATCAATTACAAAATACACCACCATTGATAACCGAACAAAAGTACATTGCTGAAGTAGCAAGTGCGAGAATTTGAAAAAACCATAAAAAAAATTTAGACGATATGGAAGTCAATAAAAATTATTCAGATAATCGATTCGATAAGTATAACTCTTTAACCGATGAGCTCAGTCAGATGATAGACTCAAAAGGTAAAGGATACAATGTCGCGCAACATATGAATGATGAATTCTGGGAAAATCTCGGAACCCATCGCGGGCGCATGTTAGAACAAATAGGCAAAATGAAAAATTCAGCTTCTGAAGACCAATTTAAGCAAGAATTAACTATAGCTGATAATATCTATGAGGCTACGAGATCATATCTTGCTAAGTATTAAGCATGATGTATTAGTGGTAGTCATGCTTTGCAACATACCTGTGTTTCAATCGTAATTCTCTGAAGATACAAACTTCAGTGATAAACTACGATCGTAAACGTCAAAAAATGGAGCCCGTTCTGATTCACCATTTGATATCCTGCCATAAAGCTTTTTCTTTAGCTAAAAGATAATGGATTGTATGTAAAAAGCAATAGATCTTCGAGGATTGTATCCTCGAAGCCATACGATTGTAATACCAGCTGTGGTTAGGTCTAATCCTTTTTTTGGCTAAGCTATGTGGATTACCTGTGTTTCAATCGTATTTCTCTGAAGTTACACACTTCAGAGATCGGATATGTTTACTATTTCGCTTAGCTCTATAGCTCCCTTTATTTCAATCGTATTACTCTGAGTAACAAACTTGAGAGATCGGGCTGATCTTCAATAGTGATATCGACAACCGACTATCAATAATTCTTCTTCATTGTAACTGTAAACTAATCGGTGTTCTTTGTCAATTCGTCTTGACCAAAAGCCTTTTAATTCGTGCTTTAATGGCTCTGGATTTCCAATTCCTTCAAAGGGATTTCGAAGACTGTCTTTGATCAGTGTATTTATTCTTTTGAGCTTTCTTGTATCTGTTTTTTGCCAATATAAATAATCATTCCAAGCTCTACTTGACCAAGCTAATTTCATTCCTCTACTAATTCCTCAAATTCCTTATTTCCTTTCTTCACTTCCGCAATAGAATCTAATAAAACATCTCGATTCTTGCCAGTTAATAAGTAATTAGTCTCTACTAACGAGTTGTACTCTTCTAATGAGATCAGTACCAAGTCTTTTTGATCCTTTCGTTTAATTATGACTTCTTCTACATCATCGATAACGGAGTTCAACCAAAATTTTAGATTTAGTCTAAGCTCTGTGTAGTTTATGACTTTCATAATCTCAAGTTACTAATTAAGTACGTAAATAACAACGTTTAACTTTATCGTATTGGTACAATTTAACCCATGATGCTAATCGGTAAACACAGATTGTACTAAAATGAAACCCGATCTTCGAGGATTGCATCCTCGAAGCCATACGATTGTCATGCCAGATCTGCTTAGGTCTACTTTTTGGTGCTAAACTATGTAGCTTACTTGTGTTTCAATCGTACTTCTCTGAAGTTGCAAACTTCAGAGATCGGAGTAGGATATAAGCACTTTAACTCTACTATTTGTGATGCACTCTTCATAAGCTGATCTTACTATTAATTCAATTCGTAAATAAGGCCTTCTTCGTCTCCCATGATGGAATCTAATCTTCGACCTGAAATTCTTTCAAATAATGATTCTATCAATGCCAAGGGATCATCTATGGATAAGTCAAAGTCAGGATGCTGCTTAGCTTCTATGACTTCGCCCATGCTTTGCATAAACTCTAACATAAGCATCCCATCTCTATAATAATCGATGCGGATGCTATCTGTGGTGTCCTCATCAATGACGAACTTGATGGCTTCTCCGGTTACTTTATTCAGATCAATGCGCTCATACACTACAGGATTCTGAACGAACGCAATGACTGATGGCTGAAGCTGAAGTACATGCAGCGTATCCTCATCAGAGAAGCTCATTCTTGCTGATGCGGAAGCCATAAAGGTCTCAGACTTATTGATGGAGTCTACCTGACAAAGCTGAGCTATATCTTGATCAGTAAGTGACCCCTGAATAGCCAGTACCGACGTTCGTTCAAGCTCAATTGGATCAGCTGTAACGGCTTTTGCATCTATATTTATCCAAGGTTTTTCTCTTAGGTACGTTTCTACATCAAATTGATCTAAGAAGGCAATTAGCTTCAAATAGGCTTTTTTATATGCAACAAAAGCTGGATGATCATCTGGTAAGGAAGGCATCATTTTTAAAAGAATCTTCTTTCTTTTATCATATTGTTCATTACCAATTAACTTAGCTAAAATTAAGCTCTTAATATTATAGGAGAGTCCAAAAAAAGAAGAGCCATACGTCAAAGGATCATCATCATTAACAATCGACTCCAGCTCCGCTTGATATAGCTTTTCGGGTGTGTCATATTTATGGAGGTGTGGCTTTAATGCTACCCATTGTTCTTTCCAAATGGGTAAGGCGAAGTCGAAAAGTTTTTTATTATCACTAATTGAAAAATTAGTACCACGCTTTACCTTTACATTAGTAGGATAATCATATTGTGGACAAATCAAATTAATAATATATGATATAAAAGGAAACTTAAATTTTAGAGACAATTGAATATTTGAAGTTTGCCCACTTTCAAGATCAAAACGAATATTAACATCACCATCTTCTGACACTATCACGTACCCATCACCATCAGTTGAATATTCCCATGCAAGACCTAAGTCAAGTTCCTTAAATAATATTTTTGCCTGAGCTTTATTTATATACATTCTGATCTGGTTAAGTTTAATCTTTTTTTTCTATGCTATGTGGCTTACCTGTGTTTCAATCGTATTCCTCTGAAGTTATAAACTTCAGAGATCGGTGTTTGTAAGTCCAGAGCTTTCAAGCATATTGCTCTGAGCTTAAGAACCTCTGAGATCGGAATGCTGAGTAAGCTGAACCATATTATAATTGATATCTGTTGTGCTTTATTCATAATATGAATTTGATCATTGTGATTTTCTACCAAATCTTTTCCTTCTCTTTTCAAGATTCGCTTTGTAATCTGGTGCTAGGTCATTTACTAAATTGACATAAGTGGTATCATTATCATCACTTAGAACGTCTTTATAAAATCGTTGAACATTTCTAATCCCTTCACTTGTTCTAGGATTACGACGGCCTTGTATAATAGCCCACTCTTCTTCAGATATTTCTTTATTACTATACTTTCGATCTTCTTCTTCCCAATACTTCCTGGTTTTCGCAATCTTATAAGTGTGAATCCGAGCCATTTTTAAGTAACGGTCAATCCAATAGCTCTCTGGCAGGTCACTTATTTCTTCATCAGTTAATGTCCAATGATGTTCTAATAATAAATTGTCTCGGTTATCAAAATAACCTGTAAACCATCGATCATTAATCTTCCACTCTTTTAAATCTTTATCGTACTTTATATAATTTCTCGTGTACTTCTCAATTTCCTCCTTCGTAGTCTTCCAAAGCAATGGGTCAAAATCCTTTTCTACGCCATTTTTACTAGACATGTATTGCGTCACATTCGGCATATAAAAATGCCATTGATTATCCGTATAAAAGCCTAATGCCCATATCAAGGAACTATGAGTTTTTCCAGATCCATAATGCCAACTTGGTATAAATGCAACCATTCTTGTATAATCACTATTTATTAATAAAGGCTTCACTATTTTCCAATTATGTCTATAAATATGAAGAATATGAGGTGCAACATACTTTAATGATAAATCTAACCATTCTTCAAATTCCATATTAGCTTTCTTAAGATTGGCATCTAAAAAAAAGGCTTCTACTATTTCAGCATTCGAAGGCCTTTCAGCTTCAAATATTCTACAGCTAAACATATTACAAATAGTTAATATTAAAACAAATCTCTTCATATTACTTAGGTTTAATATAACCTCTCCGATCAGTTTTAAATGAATCATCAAAAAAAAGCCATTCATAATTTGCCTCTGTATGGCTTTTCAAAAATCCTTTATCTACAGTCTCTGGGATAAATGCTTAGATCTTCGAGGATTGCATCCTCAAAGCAATAAGGTTACAACTTACAAATATTATTATCAACATTTATGATCACAGCTATTCACGTCAACAAAAAGCCTTCACTTGCACCTTATTCAAGACAATCAAGATCAAGTACCCGACCTTCGAGGATTGTATCCTCGAAGCCATACGATTGTCATGCCAGATCAGCTTAGCTCTAATCTATTTTTTGCTATGCTACGTGACTTACCTGTGGTTCAATCATATTTCTCTGAAGTTACAAACTTCAGAGATCTCAGGATATAAGCACTTTAATTCTACTATTTGTGATGCACTATTCATAAGCTGATCTTACTATTAATTCAATTTGTAAATAAGGCCTTCTTCGTCTCCCATGATGGAAGCTAATCTTCGACCTGAAATTCTTTCAAATAATGATTCTATCAATGCCAAGGGATCATCTATGGATAAGTCAAAGTCAGGATGCTGCTTAGCTTCTATGACTTCGCCCATGCTTTGCATAAACTCTAACATAAGCATACCATCTCTATAATAATCGATGCGGGCGCTATCTGTAGTGTCCTCATCAATGACGAACTTGATGGCTTCTCCTGTTACTTTAGTGAGATCAATGCGCTCATACACTATAGGATTCTGAATGAATGCAATGACTGATGGCTGAAGCTGAAGTACATGCAGCGTATCCTCATCAGAGAAGCTCATTCTGGCTGATGCGGAAGCCATGAAGGTCTCAGGCTTATTGATGGAGTCTACCTGACAAAGCTGCGCTATATCTTGATCAGTAAGTGACCCCTGAATAGCCAGTATCGACGTTCGTTCAAGCTCAATTGGATCTGCTGTAATGGCTTTTGCATCTATATTTATCCAAGGTTTTTCTTGTAAGTACTTTTCTGCATCGAAATCATCTAAAGATGCAATTAGTTTTGCTACTTCTATTCTGCGAATTTTACTTTGATCTGAACTAGGAGGAGTTTTTGTTAGTGTATTGTAAATATACTTTCTTCGATTATAGACATTCTCACTAATTAGCTTAGAAAGAATAAGACTTTTGACATCATAGGACAAACCAAAAAATGATTTACCATACCACAAAGGATTTCTCTCATTGACAATCGACTCCAGCTCCTCTTGATATAGCTTTTCGGGTGTTTCATATTTATGGAGGTATGGCTTTAATGCTGCCCATTGTTCTTTCCAAATGGGTAAGGCGAAGTCGAAAAGTTCTTTATCACTTCCAAATGAAGAATTAAATGATTCCATTTCCTTAAAGTTTGTGGGATAATCATATTCAGGACATATCTTATTGATGATATAAGATATATAGGGGAAATATATTTTCAATACTAAACTTACTTCAGTATTATTTTCTTTCTCGATATGACATTTTAAAGTATATAATCCATCTTTTGATTTGATTCCAGAAGTATATCCATCCGTTGAAAACTTCCATTCAAGACATAAGTCTAATTCTATAAAAAATACTTTTGCCTGAGCTTTATTTAAGTACATATGTATTGATTTATGTCTATTAAGGTAAATCTGCAATACCAGTAACTTCTTTGCCATCAGCTCCATCATGCACTTTTTTAAATCTCACTTTAGCCCCAAGAGGTTTTCCTAATTTTAGAAAGTCTTCAACGTCATCGTTACTAATACCATCATCCCTTGTGGAGCTTTTATAAGTAATTTGCGGATCATTCTTTCCACCAATCGTCAATTTTGCCCTTGCCTTCACTGCTTCTATCTGGTTCTTAGATAGTGGTGTACCAAAGCTTAATTTATTTTCAAAAATGATGATGTCTTCGATTTCAATTAATCCATCAGCATTTTCTCCAACTTTCACCAATACTTGATCTGCTCTGAAGTAATTCACTGTCTTTCCATCAATCGGCACATCAAGAAAATGAATTTTCATATTGGTGAATACACTGATTTGCCCAAACAAGTGACTGCCGCTTATCGCAATAAAAAAGAAGATAATTAAACACTTCAACTCTACTATTTGTGATGCACTCTTCATAAGGTGATCTTACCATAAACTCAATTCGTAAATAAGGCCTTCTTCGTCTCCCATGATGGAATCTAATGTTCGACCTGAAATTCTTTCAAATAATGATTCTATCAATGCCATGGGATCATCTATGGATAAGTCAAAGTCAGGATGCTGCTTAGCTTCTATGACTTCGCCCATGCTTTGCATAAACTCTAACATAAGCATCCCATCTCTATAATAATCGATGCGGACGCTATCTGTGGTGTCCTCATCAATGACGAACTTGATGGCTTCTCCGGTCACCTTAGTGAGATCAATGAGCTCATACACCACAGGATTCTGAATGAATGCAATCACCGATGGATACAGCTGAAGTACATGCAGTGTATCCTCATCAGAGAAGCTCATTATTGCTGATGCGGAAGCCAGAAAAGTCTCAGGCTTATTGATGGAGTCTACCTGACAAAGCTGAGCTATTTCTTGATCAGTAAGCGACCCTTGGATAGCCAGCACGGAAGTTCTTTCAAGCTCTATTGGATCTGCAATAATAGCTGTAGCATCCTTATTGATCCATGGTTTTTCTTGTAAGTACTTTTCTGCATCGAGATCATCTAAATATGAAATGAGTCGTTCTACATTACTTATCCAAAGTAATGTCTCATCTGAATCAATTGGAAGTTTACAAACTTCACGAAATATTTCTTTTCTCTTTGAATAAGCATCATCACTAATCAGCTTTGAAAGAATAAGGCTTTTGCAATTGTAGGACAATCCAAAAAATGATTTACCATACCACAAAGGATTTCTCTCATTGACAATCGACTCCAACTCCGCTTGATATAGCTTTTCGGGTGTATCATATTTATGGAGCTGTGGCTTTAATGCTGCCCATTGTTCTTTCCAAATGGGTAAGGCGAAGTCGAAAAGTTTTTTATCACTTCCAAATGAAGAATTAAATGATTGCATTTCCTTAAAGTTTGTGGGATAATCATATTCAGGACATATCTTATTGATGATATAAGATATATAGGGGAAATATATTTTCAATACTAAACTTACTTCAGTATTATTTTCTTTCTCGATATGACATTTTAAAGTATATAAACCATCTTTTGATTTGATTCCAGAAGTATATCCATCCGTTGAAAACTTCCATTCAAGACCTAAGTCAAGTTCCTTAAATAATATTTTTGCTTGGGCTTTATTTATATACATTCTGATCTGGTTAAGTTTAATCTTTTTTTTCTATGCTATGTGGCTTACCTGTGTTTCAATCGTACTTCTCTGAAGTTATAAACTTCAGAGATCGGTAAAAATATTCTATTCAAAGAAAAAGTGTTGCTCTTAATTTTACTAATAATCTATGGGTAAAGTATAAACTCATCAATATTACATCACAGAAAGAACGCTATGAAACCACCTAATCAAATCCCCCCACACCCATCAATAAAGGCGTGAAAAGTAGCATTCTGTTGCACTTCAAATCCTGACAGTAAATTTATTTCTTGGCCAGCATCAAAGTCAACGATCGAATAGTTTAAAATTAAACTGTTAGCCATAATTATATTTTCAGCTTCTATGTAAGATACTTCTGATATTGTATTTGTAATTATTTCCTCTACTGGACATTCCAGAATTTCAATATATGGGATATTTAGTCCAGCTATTGATTGATCCGAAATAACTCTGATATATAAAATATCTCCTGGATTTTGATTTTGAATCTGTGTTCTTACAAAAGTATCACCTCGTATAATGTCAGGCAGTCCGGCTAGAGGGTCTTCCCGATTACATACTATAGGTGATAGGTTAAGACAATTCCCTCGGTAAGCCTCTACTGCTATAGGGGCAAAGCTTGCTGTATGGATCACCATAGCTCCGCTCGTAGGTACAATTGCTGTAAACCAAATATCTGATCCAAAATTTGAACTTAAGCCACAAGATGGCTGTGGGCTCGGATTAGATGATGGTGTCGCAAAAGCATAATCTTGGTTAATCCTCTCCCCCATACTTAAAACTGTTGCCGTGCTACAAATATCATTATCAGCTAAGGGCGAACAAAATATATAAGGATCAGAACCATAAGAACTCTGCAGCGCACGTACATATAGAATTTCTCCGGGTGATCGATTAATAATAGAAATACCAGTTTGGCTTCCAATAATAAAATTATCACAACTGAGAGATGTGAGTGCTCCACAAGCACCCTCGAATACCTCAAGATTTAAATTACGTAGTCCATCCCCGCCTCCATTAGCATGAATCGCCGAAAGAAAAATATGGCCAGATGCTGGTACTGTGATTTGATACCACGCATCAGCAGTTGAAGTAGTACATAGAGAATTAAACGATGGATTACTTTCAGGAGTGATAAAATGATTGGAGTATACTATTGTGTCAGCACACTCGCTGATAAATGATAGAGGTATCGCAGTGCTACACACATCATTAGTCGAAGAGATAGGATAGATCAAGCAGAGATTAAAATCTACTTGAGAAAAGCCCTCACTGCCTTGGACTTGAATAAATAGTTCATCTCCTATGCTTAAGTTACTGAGCCTAGCACTAAATGAAATATCTCCACAAGCTATATATTCTAACTGGCCGCACGACCCTTTATAAACACTAAATATCGCACATGGCACGGATTCGCAAGAACTAAATTCTTTCCAGAGATTGACAATGATATCCGAGCTTTGTGTTACAGAAAAGGTATACCAAACGTCTTGGATCCCCTCAGGATAATTCGAACAGACTCCCTGAACTCCCGAAAAACTTGCTCCTGTATTATTCCCCGATACTGAAATACAACGATCATTCGCATCCATCGCTATTGCAGAGCTGCAATCATCATTCACTGGCTGAGCCAGTAACCCAAGAGACATCATGACTAGTAGTGAACATAGTAAGAATTTCATAATATGTACTTTTCTAATTGATTATGTTATGAGATTACTGCCCCCCACACCCATCTATAAAGGCATGAAAGACCGCACCCGCTTCCACTTCGAAGCCCGGATCAAGACTGATCATCATACCGGCATCAAAAGTCACATTACTATTGATCAAGATGAGATCATTACCGGTTACACTTATATCTGCTTCCAAATCATAAACACCTTGAATTGGACTACTTACTATCTCAGTATCAGGACATGCTGAAGATGCACAGACTTGGAATACCATTTCCTGATAAAAATACTTCATCGCAATGCGAACATAAATAGTCTCTCCTGGAACTCGATTTAACAAATCAAACTCAACAGGTGGACCATTAAATATATTTTCTTGACAATCTATCAGTAATAAATTATTACATCCACCACTAAATATTTCAGCTGCGTAAAATCCTGGAGATCTTAAGTTAGAAAGAGGTGATATCGAAAGATTAAGTTCGCCTGATTGCGGGACTACTGCGCTTAGCCAAACATCTTCGGGTTCAAACTCTTGATCCCCACAAGTAATAAATTGCGATGGTACTCCATCAGCATTCGCAAAGTGAGTAGAATGTGTCCCTAAATTTAGACAAGTCGAGCTTAATTTTAATAAAGTAGCATTACTACAATTATCGCCCTGCGGTACTGGATCAATCGCACAAAGATTAATATTACCTTGTTCTCTACTTCCTTCAGCGTATAAACGCATATAAAGCTGATCACCTGGAGTCTGACCAATCAATCGAATCGGAGTAAATTCATTTCCACATCCTATGCTGGTAAGATTCCCGCACGTTCCTTCATATAGTTCGACACGAGGATCAGCTACCTCACTGTTTTCATCAATTGCAATAATCACTTCACCAGAATTGGGGATAATGACAAAGGTCCAAATATCCTGGACATTATCAGAGCAGTTTGATGAATCTGAAGAAGGACTCGCACCTGTAATATCAAATGCTTCTGGACTACATCCATTCTGAGTGACACCAAGTTCTAACGCAGTTGCACACTCATCGTTGATAGGTGGATTTGCTGCACAATTAGGCAATGCAATTAGAGCATCGAAAAAGGGATATCTTGAATTAGCTCCACAGTAATCAAAAAGTGGAAAATCAAAACCTGCAAGAATATCTATCGTATTTCCGTTCGCTGGAATATCAGTTACTGTAACCGTCATTGGTGATGAAGTCAGAGGAAAATACTCACCTAAAAGATAAAGCTCACTCACAGACCCATCAGTATAATAGTGTACTGTGAAATCTTGTGAAAAGGAATTAGTCAAAGGATCACATGCGCTTTGCACTCCAATATCAATAAGATCGATTCTGCAAGTATAGACTGTTCTACCTTCGTCTATTAAACAAATATCAAAGATCCCTGAGGAACCAGATTGTGTATCAAACACTTTAATATAGATAGTACTTCCGGCAATTTGATTTTCAAGTTGTATTCTTCCATCAGATTCATTAGAAGGAGTCACTAGTCTATTACTACTGCATGCAATAGCTTGTAGGTTATTGCAAGACCCTTTATAAGCTTCAATTAAATTATTTGAAGCGCTATTCGTTTCTATCGTCAAATTACCTGAAGCTGGAATGATTGCTGTAAACCATACATCGTTAAAGTCAGCTACCCCAAATCCACATAAGGGTCTTGCTTCAGGGTTATTAGATGGTGTAGCGAAAGCATTGCTAAAGGTGTTGCAACTACCATCTACTGCTAACAAGATTGCATTTCCACAAAGATCATTAGATGGCTGTCCTTGTAAACATAATGATAGCATGGCCATAATAAGACTTAGAAATATCTTCATAATTATATCTTTTCAATTAATTCATAAGCAAGATCACTGCCCCCCACACCCATCAATAAAGGCATGGAATACAGCACCCGCTTCTACCTCAAAACCAGGATCAAGACTCACCATCATACCGGCATCAAACGTCACATCTGCGCCTGTCAATACTCTCGAAATAGAATTGATACTGATGTCCGCTTCATAGTCTCTGACATCTGGTATCTGATCGATGATCACATCTTGGTCTGGACAGCTTGATGTAGCGCAAAAGGAAAATGTAATAGGTTGGAATTCATACCGAGACGCGACTCTAACGTACAAGTCATTGCCCGCTGGTAAGCCAGTCAGATTGATCTCTGCGTGACCATCAGCAATATTCATTACTGCACAGGTCGTGAATGGAGACTGACAACTTCCAGAGTAAACCTCCATGACGACATGAGAAGTGCCATATTCAACCTCCTCAGTTCTTAATGTGAGATCGCCAGAATTAGGCGAAATGACACTAAACCAGATATCATTACTTGACTCTCCAGGACCATTACAATCTATACTACCATTCTCAGCTTGCGCAAAATGGGTAGAATATACTGAAGTTGCACAGCTGGTGGAAGTTAAGAAACCCACGGCATCTGTACAGGTATCATTGATATGTGCTTCTGGCTCAATGGCGCACAGACCGAATTCTCCCTGCGAATAAGTATCAGAAGAATAAGCCAATAAATAAAGCACTTCACCTGGCTGTCTACCTGAAAGGCGTATGCTTCTATCGTATAATCCGCAGTCTTCAATCCGATTTAGATTTCCGCAGACACCTTCGTATATTTCAAATGCCGGAAATACTTGTCCAGACTGCCAAGCATTAATAATGAGCTCTCCACTCTGAGGCACCTCTGCATAAAACCATATATCTTGAACATCACTACCATAACAAGTAAAATTCACTTCTGAAGAAAATGTTGCTCCAGTGTTATCGAATATAGCTTCTAAACAACCTCTCGTAACTGATAGCTCAAAAGCATTAACACATTCATCATTAACAACGGAATTAGCAATACAGGGAGACGGCGCTTATATGGCATTTGAAAAAAAATAATAATCATAGCAATTACTACCACCTGTAAATGAAGCATCTATTTGTAATGAGCTACCACTAGCGGGTAAGCTCACTGATATCAATTGTGGGCTTGAAGAAATTGGATAAGTATTATTCAGCAGATTTAACCCACATTGCGCAAACTACCTAAATGAGTTGTCTCTAAAAGTTAAAGTTGGCACTAAATTGCTGTTATTTTGAGGCCTTTTGAATGGAGATGTTTCTTAAGTTCCTGTTTTCATTGACGC
>Ga0209187_1002220_pt1 | contig 19105 bp, 12 predicted proteins | sample BantaG_FD_187430 | JGI IMG/M metagenome (GOLD analysis project Ga0209187, IMG submission 187430) | Marine algal microbial communities from Bantry Bay, Ireland - BantryBay_4 metaG (SPAdes) (version 2) | ecosystem: Host-associated > Algae > Red algae > Unclassified | place: Bantry Bay, Ireland...
CCTCGATACGACGCCCGATAAAGCATTAAACGGGACAAGTGTCTTACATACTATTGCCTTGCAAAATGGCGCAAAAATCCTTCGCGCACATGATGTGCGCGAGGCGATGGAAGTGGTGCGCATAACACAGACATTCCTGTCTGTTTAGACTCCGGTGCAGAAAGGAATGTCTGTGTTACGTTGTCAACTCAATGACCGTAATTTCGGGCCACATCCCTACCCTACCGGGAAATCCGAGGAAACCAAAACCACGATTGACGTATAAATACTGCTCTGCTTTTTCGTACAAACCCATCCAACGTTCGTAGCGATATTGCGCCGGACTCCATTTGAAGCCGGGCATATTGATGCCAAATTGGAAGCCGTGCGTGTGTCCGCTAAGGGTGAGATGAATGTGTTTTTGGTGCGGAATTACTTTTTCATCCCAATGCGTTGGGTCATGCGACATCAAGACGCAAAAATTGTCTTTTCGGCTCTTCATCAATGCTTTATCTAAGTCGCCCAGCTTCGGAAACCAACGTCCTGCGCCCCAATTTTCTACGCCAAGTATGCTGATTTGCTCGCCTTGTTTTTCGATATTCACGCTGTCGTTATTGAGCAAATTGAAGCCCATCGCTTCGTATTTCGAAAAGAAATCTTTCCAATATTCATCCGTTTTATCTTCTCGTGAATCGCGCGGTGCGCCATAGTAATCATGGTTGCCGAGTACCGCGAATTTGCCGTGTTTGGCTTTTAATTCTGCGAAAATATCTATAAAAGGATCGACTTCTTTTTTCTGCGAATTGACCAAATCGCCCGTGAACATGATGGCATCGGGTAGTTCGTCATTAATCATTTGTACACCCCGTTGCACGTCGTCGGGGCTGTCCAAGCTACCTGCATGTATATCGGAAATTTGCACGATTTTGAAGCCATTGAAAGCAGCCGGCAGGTCTTTAAAGGAAAGTTTGACGCGATTGATGGTGTAGCGATATTTGCCGCGTGTGATGCCGTAAAGCATTCCACTAAAAGGAATCGCCGCTAAACCAGCCGCCGCCAAAGTCAGAAACTTTCGACGCGAAGGCAAATACTTTCCAGATATATTTTCACCTGAAGATGAACCGCTTATCGAATCGAATAAAGCATAAAATACACGTCCGCCATCTTGCAGCATCATCAGCCCAACAAAAACCATCTTGCTGACAATCGCTGTAAAGAAGATGCCCAAATAAAAGTTGGCTGATGCGCTTCGGAAGAAACTCCCTGAGTTTAAGCCAACATACATTTGATAAAAACTAAATATTACAAATATACTTGACAGTAAATAAACGGCTTGAAAAATGCGTATATTTCGCTGATTGGTAAACAAGGACTTCAATCCAAAGTAGGTGTAAGCATCTAAAAACAGGTAAAAGGCAAACATAATGAGAATGCCCACTAATCTTTCTCGCATATTAATTTCAAATGAGTGAATAGTGAATTTTGAATATGTGAATGATAGGAATCAATGATTCCAAAGTTAGGCATTACATTCACTCTTGTATTAGACTTTAGTATCAGGAATTAAATAAATGTACATTCTTCGCGTCGTTATTTTTTCTTTAGACGAACCAAATTTGACGCGAATACTCACTATATTTAAGGAAAATTTGGTGAAGTACAAAGGAAAAAGAACAAGTCGAGAATGTACATTTATTTTGTTCCTGATACTTAGTATTAGGAATTAAATAAATATACATTCTTCGCGTCGTTATTTTTTCTTTAAACGAACCAAATTTGACGCGAATACTCACTATATTTAAGGAAAATTTGGTGAAGTGTAAAAGAAAAAGAACAAGTCGAGAATGTACATTTATTTTGCTCTGATACTAACACCAAGTAGCACGAAATTGTTATCGAATATTCGACCAAACTACCTAAGTCATGGATATACAGCTCATTTTATCTTTTCTCGGTGCATCGGTGCTGCTGGCTTTGATGCCCGGACCGGATAATATTTTTGTACTTACAGAAAGTATCACGCGCGGCGTGCGACATGGCGTAGCGATTACAACCGGCTTGGTATCAGGCGTATTTGTGCATACGGCGGCGGCGGCTACGGGCTTGTCGCTTGTGCTGCAAAACTCGGCAGTAGCATTTCAATTAGTCAAATATTTTGGTGCGGCATATTTGTTTTATTTAGCAATTCAAGCGTGGCGCGAACAACGTATGAAAGTCAAAATTGAAGCATCAGACGATGCAAGTTTTAATTTTGGGAAACTGTATAGTACCGGATTTTTTATGAATGTTCTGAACCCGAAAGTTTCGCTGTTTTTTATCGCTTTTTTGCCGCAATTTGTTAGTCCGCAAGGTTTTCATCCTATTGTTCAAATGTTGATTTTGGGATTGATTTTCATGGTGTCTGCTTGGCTAATTTTCGTAAGTATCGCATTGTTAGCAGGTCGATTGACGCCGTATTTGGACAATGATAAGTTTTGGAATATCACGCGGTGGCTGCGGACGGGGGTGCTGGTCGTATTGGGTGTTTTTTTGCTGCTGTAATGACTGCTTTAGCTGTCAAGTGAGTAAGGATAATATTTGTAAATTGTTGTTTTTGTTTTACTTAAAAATAAAAATACACTTGACAGCTAAAGCAGTCATTACGGAGTCGTGAACGTTTTTATCTAAAAAATCGTTAGCAATTCATTCATTAATCACAAAATTTATCATGTTTTTACCTGAATTAAAAAGTCAAGCCAACGAAGATATTTGCTTGCTCATTAGATTGGACAATCACACGCCGTATTATATTTGCGAGTGTGGTGACGCGAGTTGGTTGAGTGTGAAGGATTGTCAAAATGCTGAAGTTATTTTTATCAGTCACACGCATATTGACCATTTTGTGAATTTTGATACGATATTGAGACATCAAATTGGTATCGAAAAGAAAGTCGTGATTTGTGGACCGATGGGTATTGCAGCGCAAGTTCAATCGAAAATTAAGGCGTATACTTGGAATCTGATTGAAGCGGGGTCGATGGCTTACGAGATTCGAGAGATTATCAGTCCGCAAGAAATTCATTTATACGAAATAGAACCGCCAAAATGGGAACTTCGTAAGACGGGTATTATTCAAGAAAATACGATTTTAAAGAATGACCGCTTTCAGGTAAATTTCACAATTTTAGACCATAAGATACCTTCTATCGCGTATTTGTTTCGAGAGGTTGATACGGTGAAAATTGATTTGTCGAAAGGCAGCTTTAGAGGTGGAAGTTGGGTGCGCGAATTGAAGATGGCTTTTGAGCAGGAAATGCCTGAGAATGAAGTTGTTGTAGAGGGTATCACTTATGCCGCAGAAGACCTTTTTTATTTATTGGAAGTCAAAAAAGGGGCTTCGCTCGGCGTCATTATGGATCATGCGCCAAGTACGGAGAATCATGCTAAAATCAAAGCCTTATTTTCAGCTTGTAATAAGGTATTTATCGAAAGTTTTTACAAGTTGGAAGATAAGGAATTTGCGGAAATCAATTTTCACAGTTACTCGCAAGCCTCTGGGCATATCATGCGTGAGTGCGGCGTAAAGGAAGCGATTCCCGTTCATTTTTCGAGGAAATATAAGTTGGAAGACATAAAATTGCTCATTCAAGAATTTGAAGAAGCGTATTCTCACTGATTCGTTTTACAATAAAAAATCACTTGCATTCAGAAGCGTATTTTAGGTTTTCGCCTAAGAGTCGCATGATTTTTTTGTCCCATTGAGCTTGTTCTTTTCTATTGATGCTATGGTTGCTTTCGCGGTCGTAGTCTTTTTGCATTTGGACTAAGGCATCCCAGTTTTTTTTGTAAATTTTATCGGCTTTGGTTTGTAGGTTGCGAGGGGTAATATTTGCGTTTTTGAGTTCTTTCCGCATTCTACGGGCATGTATTTCGGCTATGTCAAAATGCAATTGTTCGTGGCGCAAGATGTGGTCACTCGCATCTTTTTTTCTAACCCACGATCTGTGTGGCAGGAAATTACAAGTTACGATAAATTTAAATTCATTGCCCACCATATTGACATCAAAACCAACTTCGTAGGCAGTTTGTGCAGCATTATAAGAGCTGACAGGAACGCGTCCTTTGAAGTCTTTCCAGTTCAATTGATGCCCTTTGCACCACTTAATTGCCGGATGTTTTGTTGCGTTTGTATCTGCATTTTTATTTATGGTAAAAGCAAATATTGACAATAAGGAAATAACAAATATAATTCTCATGTTACAATGCTTAAATGTTACAATGCTTAAATGATGAAATGTTTATTTTAGGCTCTATCACAGTCGGTGATGAGCGATACGCTATCTATTAATATGTTGCCGCGATATGGGAGGGTGCTTTCGTCGGCATAAGTGGCTTCAAATACGATGTGTGTGTAGCTTTTTTGGGAGGAAAAGACGAATTGATAGTTTTTCCATTCGTAATGCTGAATGCTTGGTGATTCTGCGATAAGTTCGGTTTTTTCGCATAGTTCATTGCTCAACCAAACCCGTAGGCGAATGGGCGTGTTGTAGCCTGCATAGAAAGGCGAGCAAGCCAAATCCATCGAAAACATATAACAATGACGGCTTTTGGTGGGTTTGTTGAGACGTTGACTGATGTATTCTCGTGTATTGTCTTCGCGAGTAATCAAACCTATGTAGGTCATGCCATCGGTCGGTCGGTGGGTGACATCCCAGATGGGTTGTCCGTGTTCGTTGTTGCCGGGCATGATGTCGGGCGTACTGTACAAACCACAGCCTTCCCAACCCGGAGGTATGGTGGCATCTTTTGGCGGTGCTTCAAAGGAAGCATTGTTGAGCTGGATTTGCGCTTGCACACCTATCGTCAACATGAGTATTACAGCAATGAGGGAGTAAGTTTTCATCAATTAAATTAGATACAAAAGTGTGCCAATTTTTAATACGTGGATATGGGGTGTTGGGAAATTGGGGTATTGGGTGATTAGACGACTGTGTAAAATACTGATTATCAGCAAATTAAATTATATTGATTTTCTTTCAATAAAACACCATAGGAACGCGAAAAATCTCGTGATTACTCGTTTCTTGCATAAGGGATATACTCAACTTCAAACTCAACTTCAAACTCAACTTCAAACTTAACTTCAAATAATTCATTCGCTTTCAGCGAATTATGAAATACGACAATGTTGCTAAGTAGTCAGTCAAGCTAATTATCCCAATTACCTAATGTCCCTAATTAGTGAAAGAAATTAAATAAGATGTCCCATAATGCGAAGTATTTTTTTTGTCTAAGGATTTTTTGAAAGCCGCACATAGCCTTAGCTACAGCCTGTCCCGAACCCCGATTCGGGATAAGGATTTCAAAGGATTCTTAGACGGAAAAAAGACGAGTATAATGGCACATGTTATTTAATTTCTTTCACTTACGTAGCTCGGCTGTGCGCGTCAAATTTAGCCAAACATATAAAAAAAATAACTTCCTCATCTGGGGTAGATTATTTTCTTCCTCTTCCCTTACCTGATGCCCCGATCAACTAATTACCTGGCAGTTCCAAGTCCTTTAATTCCTCGCTTGTTTGATGCAATTTTCCTTTACAATATTGAATCAACTCGGTTGCTCGCTTCATCTTTTCAGATAGCTCATCCATGCCAATCGTCTCATTTTCAAGACCATCAATAATGTTTTGTAATTCTGTTATCGCTTCTTCGTACTTCATTTTAATGCTACAATGTTGTAATGCTACAATGCGATAATGTTACAATGCGATAATCTTTTTAAATAAATAAATTGAATTTTGAATGAATGAATGAAAGTGGGGTCGGTTGATTCATTCATTCAAAATTCAAAATTCATTCATTTATTGTCATTGTCGCATTACAGCATCACAGCATTGTAGCATTAACAACCTACCAACGAATCATGGCTGCGCCCCACGTAAATCCGCTACCAAATGCGGCAAGGCAGACCAAATCTCCGTCTTTTATAAGTCCTTTTTCCCAGGCTTCGCATAGTGCGATGGGAATGGATGCGGCGGTGGTATTGCCGTATTTTTGAATATTATTATAAACACGTTCGTCTTCAAAACCAAATTTGAGTTGAATCATTTGTGTGATTCGTAAATTGGCTTGATGCGGAATGAGCATATTGATGTCGTCAGCTGTACATCCAACGGCTTCACAGGCTTCTTCGATGGCAGCCGGAAATTTTTCGACGGCATGTTTGAAGACATAACGCCCGTTCATATGCGGATAAATAGCTTCTTTGTCGAGCATTTCCTGAGTGAGGTGCATACCGCCGAGGTCTGGTTCATTGGGGTAATCCAAGCCGCCTTGGTCTTTCAAAAATGCGCCGCCATGCGTACCCGGATTGAAAAACGCGAGGTGTTCGGCGTATTCTCCGTCGGCATGTAGATTGGTCGTCAGAATGCCTTTGGTTTCATCTTCAGTGGCTTGAAGAACTACTGCGCCTGCGCCATCTCCGAAAATAACCGACACATTTCGTCCGCGTGTCGTGAAGTCCAAACCTGCCGAGTGTACTTCCGCACCTACGACCAAGATATTTTTGTACATGCCCGTTTTGATGTACTGATCGGCAACCGAAATGGCATAAATAAAGCCCGTACATTGCGTCCGAACATCCAAACAACCAATGCCTTTGATACCCAAATGTCGCTGTAATAAAACTCCGCTACCGGGGAAATAATAATCAGGACTCAAGGTCGCAAAAACGATAAAATCAATGTCTTGTGCCGTCAATCCGGCTCGTTCGATAGCGATTTTGGCAGCTTCGGCTGCCAATGTAGAGGTCGTCTCTTTGTGCTTTTCTACGTACCTGCGTTCCTCTATCCCCGTTCGTTCGACTATCCATTCGCTAGTCGTATCCATCAATTTGGTCAACTCCTCATTGGTAACTATTCTTTCAGGTACGAAAAATCCGATACCGGCAATTTTAGCATTCATATCTTTTGTGTTTTAATTTACTTAGTACATTGTTTATTAAATTTCTTATCGTTTTTGACGTTTATTTTGAAATGAATCGACCCAAAAATGACGCGAATACTTACTGTATTTAAGGAGTTTTTTGGGGAAGAGCCGTTTTAAAAGAAATACTCAAAAACGTAAAAAAATTTATTAAACAATGTACTTAGTGAAAGAAATTAAATAAGATGTCCCATAATGCGAAGTGTTTTTTTGTCTATGATTTTTTGAAAGCCGCACATAGCCTTAGCTACAGCCTGTCCCGAACCCCGATTCGGGATAAGGATTTCAAAGGATTCTTAGACGGAAAAAAGACGAATATAATGGCACATGTTATTTAATTTCTTTCACTAAGGGAAGACGAAAAAAATAATCTACCCGTCTGAATTGTTCTTTTTCTTGTATGTTTCACTAAATTTTCCTTACGTAGCCCAGCTATGTGCGTCAAATTTAGCCAAACATATAAAAAAAATAACGCTTCATTTGGGGTAGATTATTTTCTTCCTCTTCCTTAAACAAACATGAAGCAAAGTTAATTAATGTTTGGTAAAAAGCAGCAAAAATGCATAAAAAGGAAAGCTATCAGGCGAAGCACTTATGTTTTCTGTCAAGAATTAATGGTCAGACTGGTTTTGAGGTTTCAAATTTAAGTAGATTGAGCCTTTTGCACATAAAACAAACCCAGTAAAATAATACCACCACTGATAGCATGATATACTTCCAATCGTTCACCAAAAAACACTGCAAAAACGGCAGTCGCGAGCGGTACGACGTTGATAAAAAGTCCGGCATTCGCCGCGCCGAGTTGTTGTACACCATTATTCCAAAAAAGGTAAGCCACACATGTTCCCAATAAACCTATCCCAACAACAGATAACCAAAAATCAAAGGCAATAACAGGCGGTGTATTCATCCCCAATATAGGCAACAGCAGGATAAAACCAAGCAAACACATTGCATTGGTCAGGAAAGTAAAAACAAGATTGCTGTGTGCAGCAGCATATTTTTTTATCCAAATATTTTGCAAAGCAAATAGGAGATTGGCGCACATAATGAGCAAGTCACCCATCGACCATTTTAATTGCAATAATTGGTCGGGTCTGCCTTTTGACAACAAAAACAATACGCCTATAAAGGCAATGACGACGCCTATTTTTTGTCGCTTATGTATTGCCGTTTTTAGTATCCAATGGCTTGCCAACAGCGTAGTCGCAGGCGCAAGCCCGATGATTAGTGCTGCATTGAGCGCAGAAGTGTAACGTAATCCCAAAAAGAAGAGGACATTGAACCCAAAGATGCTTACAAAACCCACCAACACAATTCCTTTCCAACCTTTTTTGATTTCTTGAAATGATAAGCTCTTTAGATGACGTACTTGTAACAAAAAAAGAAAACCAACGCCAAATAAATATCGCCAAAATCCCGCCTCAATAAAGTTGACATAACGCAACATGATTTTTGCCTCATGGAAATTCAAGCCCCAAAATATAGCCGCACTCAAAAGCAGGAAAACCGCAGGATTTACTTTTTGTTTTGTCTTCATTTATTCTCGTTCCTATCTGATAAGTAGTGGGACAAAAATAGGCTTAGTGAAAGAAATTAAATAACATGTGCCATTATACTCGTCTTTTTTCCGTCTAAGGGAAGACGAAAAAAATAATCTACCTGTCTGACGCGACCTATTTTTAGAATGGGTACAATGTAACATTTTTAAAATATTTACGTTTAATAAAATGTAAGTAATTCACTCATAATCAAATATTAGTATACCTAAATGTCTTCTAATAAAAACACCAATAAGGTAGAAGAAATTCGTAGAAATAACACCTCAGACGATACCGATAAACAATCCAAAATTGAGCTCAGGTATCAGGCACTTTTTCATAATACGATTGACGGTATTTTTATTTATAATTATGAAAAAGAAGCGGCTGTAGATTGTAATAAGGCTGCTCTGAAAATACTTGGATATGAGCTTAGGGAAGAACTTTTAGGTCAGACTCGTTTTGATTTTGTCCCAAAAACTTCAGAGTACTTTCCCGGACTGGATTTGCACGAAATCACGAAGGGAGACGGCGCGCGAGTGATGAATGGTGAATCTTTTGGTACAAAGGGGGTTTTCATCGGAAAAAATGGTAAAAAAGTTTTGGTGAAAGCCAATGTAGTGCCTACGTTTTATGAACACGGAGAGGCGTTCATTATCTTTCAGGATGTCACGAGTAAGGTGCTGGCTAAAATCGCCAAAAAAGAAAGTGATAAAAGGTACCGCGACATTTTTGCCAACTCTCACGAAGCCATTGTTTATATTGACATCAAAACCCAAACACCAATTATTTGCAACGATAATGCCTTGACAGTGTTTGGTTTATCTTCATTAGAAGAATTGAAAAAAATGAAGCCGCAAGACTTTCTCACACAAGTACAAAAAGAAGGAGTAAATGCTATAAGATACTTCAAAAAATCAGTCATGCGAGCTATTCGTGATGGTCGAGTAGAGATTTCATTTTGGTTAAAAAAGAAAAATAATGAAAAAATCCGCGTCAATTGCGTAATGATTGCCGACAAAAGCGACCCAAAACACCCAAAAGTCATTACATTCATTCGTGATATTACCAAATTACATCACGTACAGCAAGAGCTCACCAAAAAAAACGAAGAACTCCAACGCTACATTACGTCCAATCTACAATTGGAAAATTTCGCCTACTTTGCCTCTCACGATTTGCAGACGCCCTTGCGCTCAATTGTTAGTTTTACACAGTTGCTTCAAAGAAGTTTGCAAGGCCGAACCACCAACGAAGAGCAGGAATACATGGAGTTTATCACCTCTTACGGCAAAAATATGAGCCATCTTATTAATGATATTCTCTCTTATTCTAAGGTCGATTCTACTGACGCAAATGCAGTACAAGTCAATCTCTCATCCTTGCTCGAAAATCTGATTGGTAGTATAAAATCCACTATCAAAGAAAAAAACGCGAACATTGAACTAAAAAATATTCCTGAAAATATCGTAGCAGATTTCAGGAAAATTCAACAAGTTTTTCAAAACTTACTTACTAATGCACTAAAATTCAACCAACAAGACATCAGTCCTAAAATTATTATTTCATGTATCGAAAAATCAGACCACTGGCAATTCTCCATTAAAGATAATGGCATCGGTATCGCCCCCGAATTTCAAAAAAAGATATTTGGGATGTTCAAACGCTTACACAATCCACATCAATACGAGGGGACAGGTATCGGCTTGGCATTGGTAAAAAAAATCATCGAACAACATCAAGGCAATATTTGGGTAAAATCTGAAATCAATCAAGGCGCAGATTTCTTCTTTACAATTCCTAAAATAAACTCCAATAATTGATGCGAGCTGGTCGAGATGGGTTCGTAAATGGCAAGCTCGCCCAATTCTTGTTCGAGTGTCCCAATATTCAAGTCTTTCAGCAAAGCCATCAGCGTAATATGCCCTGTGACTACCCAAGTCGCGCCCATTCCGCAAGCAGCATATTCACTGCATTTTGTGTAAATTTTGCCGCCCAATCGCGCCCGTGCTTCAACGATATGGACATGAATATTTTTTACTCTTAAAAAATAAGGGATGAAAAGATAATAAGTGAAAGAAAATAAATAACTTGCCCCATTATACTTGTTCTTTTCCCTTCTAAGGTTCTGCTGAAATAAGGATATTTTTAAATTATTTTAAAATAAAAAATATCTATAAATAATTCATTTTTAATAATAAATAAATTAAAAAATAATTTTAATTAATTAAAAAATGGCTATATTTCAGTGCGACCTTAGAAAAAAAAATTACGGCGCATTATGGAACAATTTATTTAATTTCTTTCACTAAACGTTACATCTTCACGCCGTTATCGAAATTTTATCCACAAAAAAATTACACCTTGCTTTACTTTAATTCGGCAAAAAAATCTGCGTTTATCCGTTATATCTACCAAATCCGTATTCTATTTTGTATCAACGACCACTTCCGTTGCCTCGCCTATTTTCGTGTTTTCGTAAAACTCTACGTGTAATTTTTTCAAGCGATTTTCGACTTGTTTGAGGGAGAGATTTCCGGCGAGTTTGCCGTCTCTGGCAACAGAAAATTTACCACTTTCTTCCGAAACGATGAGGGCGAGTACTTCGGTAGTTTCCGTCACACCAACGGCTGCACGGTGGCGCAAACCCAGCCAATCCGGAAGGTTGGGATTGTCAGAGACGGGCAGAACGCAGCTCGCCGAGTGTATTTTATTACCATTGATAATGACCGCACCATCGTGTAGCGGACTTTCTTTATTGAAAATACTTTCGAGCAATCGAGAGGAAATATCAGCATCCAAAACGACGCCCGAATTGGCAAAACTCTCCACATTGTTATCACGCGAAAAGAGGATAAGCGCGCCCGTTTTTTCCTGTGCAAATCGCTGTATGGCACGAAGGATACTTTGAATATTGGCGTCATTATCTTTCACTTCCCATTCTCTGCCTATCAATCTGCGGATAAAATTTTCGCGCCCCGCAAGCGTACCACGCCCGACGACTATCAAAAATCGCCGTGCTTCGGGCTGAAATACTATCAATAAGGCAATCAATCCCAAACTCACAAAACCACCCAAAATAGTCGATAACATGCCCATTTGCAAGTAACTAACCACATTGGACGCAATGAACAAAAACGCCAAACCAATCACAATATTAAACGCCAAACTCCCTTTGAGCAGTTTGTATATTTGATAAATCAGAAAGCCAACTATCAAAACATCCAAAACATCCCAAAAGGTAATATCGAGAAAGCCAATCTTGAAGAGGAGGTTTGTAGAGTTTATGAAGTTTATAGGGTTTACTAAGTTCGCAGAGTCCGTAAACCCTATGAACTCAGTGAACTTAATAAACTCTATAAACCTAGTAAACTCTATAAACTTCATAAACTATATAAACTAATAACTAACATTCATTCCAAAATTATAAAACATAAAGCTCAGAATATCAGCACGTTCTGCGATGGTTTGTTCGGTAGATTTTCCTGCGCCGTGTCCGGCGTTGACATCTATCCGAATCAGGACGGGATTTTCGCCCTGATGTCCGTCTTGCAAAGCAGCCGCAAATTTGAAGGAGTGCGCCGGAACGACTCTATCATCGTGGTCTGCCGTGATGACCAAGGTAGCAGGATACGCCGTACCAGCCTTTATATTGTGAACGGGAGAATAACCCAATAAGTTGCGGAATTGCTCCTCACTTTCTTCGCTTGTGCCGTAATCACCAGCCCAAAATTTGCCAATCGTAAACTTGTGATAACGCAACATATCCATCACACCCACGCCCGGAATAGCGACTTTGAAAAGGTCGGGACGCTGCTGCATACACGCACCTACGAGCAAGCCACCATTCGAGCGACCTTCTATCGCCAGCTTCTCTTTTGAAGTATAATTATTGGCAATTAGGTATTCGCCTGCACTAATAAAATCGTCAAAAACATTTTGCTTCTTGAGTTTTGTGCCGGCTTCATGCCATTTTTTGCCGTACTCTCCCCCACCCCGAATATTCGCAACGGCATAGATACCGCCATTTTCGTATAAAATAATATTCCCAATCGAAAAACTAGGCAAAATACTAATATCAAAACCACCGTAACCATATAATATAGTCGGATTATTTCCGTCCAACTTGATGCCTTTTTTGTGGGTGATGAACATCGGGATTTTTGTGCCGTCTTTACTATCGTAAAACACCTGTTTGGTCACATAATCATCTGGATTAAAATCAATTTTAGAGGCTTTGAATAGTTCTGTTTTTCCTGTCGCAACATCGTATTTATACTTTGCACTCGGCTGTGTAAATGACGTGAAAGAGTAAAACGCAGTACTTTCTTCGCGCTTGCCGGAAAAGCCGCTGACCGTACCAATACCCGGCAATTTCAAGTCGCCTTCGTACACCCCTTTTTCTGAAAAAATCTTGACCAAGCTACTTGCATCCTGAATGTATCGCGCCAACATTTTACCGCCAATCAAACTAATACTTTCCAATTTTTTCTCATCTTCAGGAATGAGTTCTTTCCAGTTTTTTTCGCTTGGATTATTGGAATCAATCAATAATACGCGCATGTTTGGAGCTTCGTGATTGGTCATAACGACGAGTTGGTCGCCAAAATTATCCATCACCCAAAAATCATGGTCAAAGGTTTCAACTATAGGTCTAAATTTCGCATCCCCTTTTTTTGTATCTTTAAAAAACAAGGCATTACCACTTGTGGATTCAGAAGCATACAAAGTCTCAAAACGTTCATCTTCGGTTGTATTTATGTTAAAATTGCGTTCGGGGTTTTCCTCATCCTTGTGAATCAATTTATCATCTGCCTGTGTAGTGCCTACCTTGTGATAATAGACTTGGTGCAAGTCCGTTTTGTCGGAAAGTGCGCCACCCTCTTCCGGCTCGTTGTAACGGGCATAATAAAAACCATTGCCTTTCCAAGCCATACTCGAAAATTTAATCCATTGCAATTTATCATCAAGCGTTTTACCTGTTTTGAGGTCTTTAACCATCGCCGTGCGCCAGTCCGAACCACCCTCTGAAACACCATAAGCAAGGTAGCGACCATCTTTGGAAAAGCTAAACCCTGCAAGCGAAGTAGTGCCATCTTCCGAGAAAGTATTTGGATCGAGCACAACACTTGGTTCGGCATCCAAATCGTCTTGTACGTAGAGTACACTATGGTTTTGTAAGCCGTCGTTTTTGAAAAAATAATACTTACCACTCTCTTTAAATGGCGTCGAATATTTTTCGTAATTCCAAATTTCGGTCAGGCGTTTTTCGATGGCACTGCGGTAAGGAATTTTATCCAAATAACTAAATGTTACCTCATTTTGTCGGCGCACCCAGTCCTTGGTTTCGGCACTATTATCGTCTTCGAGCCAGCGATAAGGGTCAGCTACTGCTGTTCCAAAATAGTCTTCTACGACAGTTCCTTTTTGAGTGTCGGGATATTTAAGTTTTGCCACTGGTTCAGCTTTTACATTATCTATTCTAACGGGGTCTTTATGTGCCATTTTCGTACACGAAAAAACGAAAATCGCTAATAAGGCTAAAGGAAATACTTTTTTCATAATATTATATTTAAAGTGAGTAAATGAAAAAGAAAACGAACCACTAAGCGCACTAAGGACACTAACTTCGAACTAATGCAGAGGGCACTAAAAACCAATTAACTAATTGATAATAAATGACTTATATAACCTTTGTTCACTTTCGCGTCAATTCGACTTTCGTGTCCTTTGTGCGCTTAGTGGTTCATTTTTTTACTAACCATTTATTCAATTTTCATCTCTAAATTATAAAACATAAAACTCAATACATCTGCCCATTCTGAAATGGCTTGTTCGGTATTGGCTGGGCGGTGTCCGGCATCTTTCATGACTCGAATAAGGATGGGATTTTCGCCCTCGTGTGCCGCCTGAATTGCCGAAATAAACTTATACGAATGTGCAGGTACTACGCGGTCATCATGGTCGCCTGTTGTGACGAGTGTAGCGGGATAGGCTGTCCCCGGTTTGGCATTATGCACCGGCGAATAACTGAGTAGATAGCGCAATTGTTCTTCACTGTCTGCACTCGTACCGTAGTCATTGGACCACGCACCGCCAATCGTAAATGTATGGTAGCGCAACATATCCATCACGCCCACTGCCGGTAGCGCGACTTTGAATAAATCAGGGCGTTGTGTGATAGATGCACCTACGAGCAAACCGCCATTGGAGCGTCCCTGAATCGCCAATTTATCTGACGAAGTATATTTTTTATTGATTAAAAATTCGGCTGCGCTAATGAAGTCATTAAATACATTTTGCTTTTTAAGTTTTGTGCCTGCCGTGTGCCATTCTTTGCCGTACTCTCCGCCGCCGCGAATATTGGCAACGGCATAGATACCGCCATTTTCCAAAAATAGAATATTGGGCGTAGAAAAACTCGGCAAAATGCTAATATCAAAACCACCATAACCATACAATAAAGTCGGATTATTGCCATTGAGTTTCAGTCCTTTTTTGTGTGTGAGAAACATCGGAATTTTTTCGCCGTCGTAGCTTTCATAAGTAACCTGTGTGGTTACATATTTATTGGCATCAAAATCAACTTTTGGTGCTTTGAAAACTTTCGATTGTCCGCCTTCTATATCGTAGGTATAGATGGTATTCGGTTGTTTGAATGACGTAAAATTATAAAAAGCGGTCTTATCATCTCGCTTGCCGCTAAAGCCGCCAACCGTGCCAATATCCGGCAATTTCAATTCGCCTTCTGCTCTTCCATTTTCCGAAAAAATCTTGACCATGCTCTTGGCATCCTTGATATAGGTTGCCAATATTTTGCCGCCAACCATATCTACACTTTGCAATTTTTCTTTAGCTTCAGGAATAAGGTCACGCCAATTGCTTTGCGCCGGACGCTTCGTATCTATCTGGATGACCCGCATATTTGGTGCTTCGTGGTTCGTCATCACAACGAGTTTATCGCCGAAATTATCAATCACCCAAAAATCACTTTCATAGGTTTCAATTATTGGGGTAAAATCTTGCTGCGTTTTCTCCAAATCTCTAAAATAGAGTGCGTTACCACTTGTTGTGACGGAAGATGATAAGGTCAAAAAACGCTCGTCTTCGGTCGTTGATGTGCCGTATAAATAGTCGGGATTGGCACGATCGATAAAGACCAGCTCATCGTCGGCTTGCGAAGTCCCGATTTTGTGATAATAGACTTGGTGAAATTCGTTTTTCTCAGAAAGTTCGTTGCCTTTTGTCGGTGCTTTGTAGCGGCTATAAAAGAAACCATCGCCTTTCCACGACATGCCCGAAAATTTGACCCACTTGAGTTCGTCATTGAGCGTGCTGCCTTTTTCGAGGTCTTTTATACGCACGGTACGCCAGTCCGAACCGCCCTTCGAAGTGCTATATGCGAGGTAGCGACCGTCTTTGGAAAAACTATATCCGCCGAGTCCCGCTGTACCGTCCGAAGAAAACTTATTGGGGTCAAGTACTACTGTTGGTTTCGCCTCCAAATTGTCTTGCACATACATGACTGCGTGGTTTTGCAAGCCATCATTTTTAAAAAAATAATATTTATCATTTTCTTTGAATGGCGTACCAAATCGCTCATAGTTCCAAACTTCGGTGAGTCGTTCTTCTACCTTTTCCCGAAAAGGTATATCATCTAAATAGCTGAATGTCAAATCATTTTGCCTTCTGACCCAAGATTTGGTTGCATTGCTGTTGGCATCTTCGAGCCAACGATAAGGGTCAGTTACTTTTACCCCGAAATAATCATCGACCACATCGTCTTTTTGGGTTTCGGGATACTGATACGCCGCTTCGCGTTCGGTTTGTACGCCGTTTTTTTCTGCTTGATTTTTATCCGTAATCTGATTACAGGAAAAAATAAAAATACCCACAAGGGCAAATTGAAATAGTTTTTTCATACTCTAAGTAGAATGACTAAATAATTAAACAAGTAAATAACTTGCTGATTATCAAACTTTTAATTACTTGAAATTTGTCAGTTTATTTTATCTAATTATTTATTTCGTTTTAAATTCCAAGTCACAAATTTCTTTTTTTTTAAAAAAAAGCAGTCCAAAATCATTTTTGGATTAAAATTTGGACTGTGTTAATTGATTTTTTGTTGTAGTAAATAGGATATTATAATGAACAATTTTAATATTTTTTTACGTAATTTTACAATTTATTTGACAGGTAAATAATAACTTCGTATCAGGAATTAAATAAATGTACATTCTTCGTGTCGTTATTTTTTCTTTAGACGAACCAAATTTGATGCGTCCCGAATGCTTTCGAGATAAGGGAAGACGAAAAAAATAATCTACCCCAAATGAAGAAGTTATTTTTCTTATATGTTTGGCTAAATTTGACGCGCATAGCCGAGCTACGTAAGTGAAAGAAATTAAATAAATTGTTCCATAATGCGCCATAATTTTTTCTTCTAAAGAATTCAAAAAATCGTTGCGTAGCCATAGCTACGGAACTATTTTTTGTGTTTTTTAGAAGGGAAAAGAACAAGCATAATGGGGCAAGTTATTTATTTTCTTTCACTTAGGAAGATTTAGTGAAACACATAAGAAAAAGAACAATTCAGACGGGTAGATTATTTTTTTCGTCTTCTCTAACTCGTTATACACGGTTTTTACGCCTTAAAAAAGAAAAAATAACGGCGTCAAAAAACTTAATTTATTTATGCCTCGTTCCTAAACAGCAAAATGAATACGTTTATTTTTCATTTGACCCTTTAAATTGAAACAAAAATCATGCACTATTATAATTATACTTCTTAAATAATTGGGAAAGAATTGTGTAAAAACAAATAATAACATTTTCTCAATTAAGCAATTCCACAAATTGTAATATCTACATGAAAGTTTCTAACATTAACGCTCCTTCAGATTCATTGATTTGAAACGAGCCACAATTTTACTAAAAACATCTCATAATGAGTTCTAAAAAGCTCTTATTTATCATCAGCCTTGCTATTTTAGCAGGTAGCCTGATGTCCTTTAATGCTAATTCTGAATTAAATTTCGATTCTGTCACTTCTGCTATCGAAGTAGAAACTGACACGCTACCTAGTGATATTCAAAAGCGAGTAGCCGAACTTCATCGCAAACGCGAGGAGATAAGAAAGGAAGTCGAAAGAATCAAAGCTGAAGAAGAAGCTAAGGCTGCCAAAAAAATCGAAGCTGATCAAATTGCTTTGGAAAAAGAGCAAAAGAAAGCCAATAAAAAGGCAATTGCTCTGTTAAAAGCAGAAGAAAAAGCAAGAAAAAAAGCTGCGAAGGCAGAAGCCCAAGCCCCTGCCAAAGCGGCGGCAAAACGATTGGCAATAGAAAAGAAAAAGCAGCGCGAAGTAGAAAAGGCAGCCAAGAAAGTCGAAGCAGAAATATTGGCAAATAAGCGAAAGAAACAGCGTGAAATAGATGCTGTAGAAAGAGCCAAAATAAAAGCTGAGCAAGATGCCATTGCTTTGAAAGAGAAGACAGAAGCCGATAGATTGAAAGCTATTAAAAAAGTCGAAAACGATAAGTTGAAAGCCATCAAAAAAGCAGAAGCAGACCGTTTGGCAGAGATTCGTAAAAAGCAACGTGAGGCAGACGCTATTGCAAAAGCGAAGGCAAATGCGCTAAAAGCTGCAGAAAAAGGCGATACAGAAACGGAGGATTTGAAGAAAAAACTCGCCAAAGCACGCAAAAGTGTAAATACTGCTGTGCCAGATGAAGACCCGATCAAAGCCGCCAAAAAGCGTGAGGCAGAACTTGCTAAACAACAAAGAAAGGAGGAACGCGCCGCACTCGCTATCATAAGAGCCGAAAAACGTGCTAAAAAAGCTGCCATCAAGCAGCGAGAAAGAGAAGAAGCCGCAGCCGCAGCGGGTATCACTTTGCCGGGCGAAGACCCAATCAAAGCCGCCAAAAAGCGCGAGGCAGAACTCGCCAAACAACAAAGAAAGGAGAACCGCGCCGCACTCGCTATCATAAGAGCCGAAAAACGTGCTAAAAAAGCTGCCATCAAGCAGCGAGAAAGAGAGGAAGCCGCAGCCGCAGCGGGTATCACTTTGCCGAGCGAAGACCCGATCAAAGCCGCCAAAAAGCGCGAGGCAGAACTTGCCAAACAACAAAGAAAGGAGAACCGCGCCGCACTCGCTATCATAAGAGCCGAAGAACGTGCTAAAAAAGCTGCCATCAAGCAGCGAGAAAGAGAAGAAGCCGCAGCCGCAGCAGGTATCACTTTGCCGAGCGAAGACCCGATCAAAGCCGCCAAAAAGCGCGAGGCAGAACTCGCCAAACAACAAAGAAAGGAGGACCGCGCTAAAAGAATAGCCCTCAAGCAAAAACAAAAAGAAGCCGCTGCAGCTCTCGCCGCACAGATGGAAGCCAAGCGGCTCGCAGCAGCCCAAGCGGGTTTGGAATACGACGAAGCCCCGCCAGGCTACGAGGAAGCTCCTGAGAGTGAGGTGACAGTAAATCCACCTAAGATAAATGAATCAATAGTAACAGAAGAAAGCCAACGAATTTATGGCGAATCTATAGAGGTCGCCAATAAAGCAGAAGGTGTAGAAAATGCCCCGAAAGTTATTACTGAAGGTATCTCGCCGCCACCAGAACCTATCAT
>Ga0209187_1002221_pt1 | contig 19095 bp, 9 predicted proteins | sample BantaG_FD_187430 | JGI IMG/M metagenome (GOLD analysis project Ga0209187, IMG submission 187430) | Marine algal microbial communities from Bantry Bay, Ireland - BantryBay_4 metaG (SPAdes) (version 2) | ecosystem: Host-associated > Algae > Red algae > Unclassified | place: Bantry Bay, Ireland...
CTGTGCGATTGAAATAGTTAGCCATAAATTTCGGCTTTAATTATCCAAGATGCGTTAACATTGACCCCGTTTGTAGTAAGATTTAAGCAAAAACCAATTAAGGTACGTAGTACCGACACCATTTCGCGTACAAACGGTGTCGCTCCTACGGAGCTTTGGAGGTTTTGGGAACTATTTTACTACAAACGGGAACGGTACTAACGTACCTTTTGAACTAACGCATTTCAATCGCACAGGTTGACTTTAGCCGTCAAGTGAATTTTATTTTAATTTTTAAATAAATAAAATTCAATTATTTATAAATATGCTTTTACGCTCTGCGACGGCTAAAGTCGTCGGTACAGTATTCGTGGTCAGCCTGTAAAGTCGTCGGTACGAGGCAGACTAAAAATTTGTCCTGCACCCCTTACAGATGTAATATATTTTATTCTCGAAATAATTGTTATACTTATTCTCGTTACTATCGAATAAAAAACTGCTTTTTCTTCCGAATCCAGAATGAAGAATGGGTGAGGTGAACTCGGAAATTGATAAGAAGCGAAGCAAAACAATTCAGATTTCATTCATTTGACAGGGTAACTTCAAAAACTAAGTCCTTCCAATTGCTTAGAAAGAGCTTTTTTACCTTTGAATATAATTTTTTGTGTATCATTCATTTACGCAAAAAAGCCGCTTTGATGCCTCTCAAAGCGGCTTTTTTGGTGTCACAAATTGCTTTAATATAAAACTTATTCTACATGTATTATTTTTAAAATCATTAGATATATTTTGAATTTGAAAGGTGTTAAAAAGTAATTCGTTTTACTTTCATTATAGTGAAATCTGTTTTTATTAGTGTTTTTTAATTGTAAAAATAATTAACATACAATCATTTTTAAAATGAAAAATATATAATGTTTTTATTTGAATTTATTTTAATGATAATGAAAAATATAAATATTTCGACAGGCGTATGACATATTTCGGCACAAAAAACATTTTGATTATGTTTAATGTGTTCTGTCACACTTGTAAAACATTTAACTTACGTAAGGGGTTTCCTGACAGTACATTGCGGATGAAATTGCTTTTAATCATCTCAAAGCCCTTTTATTTATGTCAAGAACTCAACTTAAGGCTGTACATACATTTCTTATTGTATTTTTTCTAAATATTATTGCGGCAACTCCTGCTAATTTCTTCACGGCATCGCCTAACACTACGACTCAGACTGTACCAATAAATGGTGCTCTTGGTGTTAATATACCTGTTGATTTGCAGTGGGGGGGAACGAGCGGTAGTGTTGATATTGAAATTGTTAGTTGTTCGGTTGATGCACCGCGAGGTAGTATTAACCTTGACAATTATCAACTTGATGGAACATCGACCTCTATTGTCCAAATAATCGATGACCTCTCAGGCGTTACTTACAATCCCCTGACGAATACTCTATTTATGGTAGAAAACGGAGGTACTACTGTATTTGAAACTACCTTGTCTGGTGCATATTTGAGAAATGTTTTTCTCTTCGGCTTTGAAGATACAGAGGGTATTGTTCATATTTCCGGAACTCGATATGCTGTTACCGAGGAGAGAAAGGGAAGGGTTACATTATTTGATATGACCGCTTCTTCATCAATGATATTATATAATAATTCAGATTATGTCCAATTGGCAAGTGCGCATGGTCCCTGGGGAGCAAATGTGGGATTAGAAGGTGTTTCTTACGATCCTGTGTCTGACGAATTTCACACAGTAAAAGAAAAAACATCTAAGGGTTATTATTCTTTCTCAACACCTACATCTTACCCCATTATACTTTCTGCATCTAATACAAACGTGCTTTGTAATATGGCAGGTAGTGGGTTTGGTTTTGGAGATATAGCTGGGATACATCATCTTGGATTGACGAGTGGTTTGAGTAACCTTGCCGTAGGAACGCATAGTTTATTATTGAGCCACGAGAGTTTGGCATTAATTGAGGTAGATGAAAATTGTAACGAAGTAGGCAGACTCTCTCTTGTAGGACTTCCTCAGCCGGAGGGCGTTACAATGGATAATGATGGTAATATTTATATTGTCAGTGAACCTAACAGACTTTATAAATATTCTAATCCTACACTTGACCTTAATCCAGTAACTTACGGATCTACGGTTCATGCTACAAGTACCACAGGAAATTCTTACACCGTTCCATTGGGAGTCTTACAAGAAAATCAAGAATATTGTTGGAGAATTAATGATGGCAATGGTTGGACAAATTATTGGTCTTTTACCACTGGACAAGCGATTAATCAGGATCCGACTGTTCAAATTACGAGTCCGACTAATGGTGCAAATTATACTAATCCGGGTACGATTACTATTCAGGCAGCAGGTAATGACCTTGAAAACAGTATAGTGAGTATAGAGTTTTTTGTTGATGGTGTATCTATTGGAATGGGGCAGCAATCAGGAAGTACAAATACTTACGAAATTGATTATACCTTAATCAATGGAACGGATGCTATTACTGCACTTATTACAGACGGGGGAGGTAAAACAGCTACTTCAAATGTGGTTAATATTACAACAATGATTCCACCAAGCTGCCCTGAAATAGAGATTACTTCACCTGCTGATGGGTTAATTATTTTCTCTGCATCACCTATCAATATTGTGGCTGCCGCTACAGATGCAGATGGTGCAATTGTACAAGTTGAGTTTTTTGTTAATGGTCAGTCGGTAGGAACGGATAACGTCGCGCCTTACATCACGACATATAATTTTAGTCAAGATGATGTTTATACAATAGAGACAAAGGCAATTGACAATGATGGTTGTGAGACGACCTCCGACTCCATCTTAATTCAGGTCGGTCCTAACCAATTGCCTGATATAACTATTACTAATCCTGCAATTGGTACAACTGTCTTGACCTCCTTTCAAACCATGACTATCAATGTCAATGCGACAGACCCTGACGGGGCAGTAAGCCAAGTCGAATTTTTTGTCAATGGTTCATTTATAGGAACAGATACAGATTCGCCTTATGAAATGCCCTACAACTTTAATGCGATAGGTACTTATGAAATTGTCGCTATTGCAACTGATAATGCAGGTGCAACAAAAAGTTCTGACTTCGACCATCCAAGTACATTTGTAGAAGTTCAAATTACCAATTTCCCACCCTCCACGCAAGTTATTTCTCCCGCAGATGGATCTAATTATACACCTTTGGATTTAATTATGCTTGAAGCAGAAGCAGAAGATCCAGACGGAGATATACAGCATGTTGAGTTTTTTATCGATGGTGCAAGCTATGAAATTGATAACGAATTTCCGTTTCTTGTATATTGGCAACCGCCAGGAATCGGCACTTACGTCGTCACTGCTATTGCGACTGACAATGACGGCGTAACATCGGTTGTCAGCGAGGTTACAATTACTATTGACTACAGTGCCGAAACAACTACAAGTGCTATCGTATCTAACATCAATGATGATGTGGAAGAACAAGCGAACGACGGCAGTATGTACTTTGATAGTAGTGACTTAGAATTGGGGCGTGACAATAATAGAGGTAACCAAATCATAGGACTTCGCTTCAATGGATTAAATATTCCGCAAGGTGCTTTAATCACAAGTGCTTACATTCAGTTTATGGCAGATGAAGCGGATACGGAAGCAACAACTGTTATCATAACTGGAAATGATGCTGACGATGGCAGCCCATTCACTCCGGCAAACCTGAATCTAAGTTCAAGACCAGAAACAAGCAATTCAGTTTCCTGGACTGTACCATCATGGTCAACAGGAGGTAAAGGAGCGGCACAACGTACACCGGAGCTCAAATCAATCATTCAAGAAATTGTAGGTAGAAACGGTTACGTTTCGTCCAGTTCTATTGTAGTGAAATTAGTAAGTACAGGACAACGAGTAGCGGAATCTCGCGACGGCAACAGACCAAACGACGCTCCTGAATTAGTTATCACTTATACTTCGGATGTGTGTCCTCCAGCAGGAATCGCTTGTGACGATGGTGACAATGCGACTGGCTCAGACCTTACCGATGGTAACTGTGGCTGTGCAGGTGCCTCCACCAACATTAGTAATTTATTTTTTGCAACTTCGATTACAAATGGTAGCGATGATGTAGAAGAAAGAGGTACTAACGGAAGAGTAAATCATAATAGCTCAGATTTAGAACTTACTTACGATCGCAATAAGACAGGCAACCAAACCATAGGTTTGCGTTTCAACGGTGTCTTCCTTCCACCGGGAGCTACAATTGACAGTGCTTACGTACAGTTTACGGTAGATGAAACCAGAAATAGCGCAGGTTCACTCAATATATATGCCGAAGCAACAGGAGATTCACAACCCTTCACAAGAGACTATTACAATGTATCCTCAAGGTCAAAAACAGCAGCTTCTGTCTCATGGACACCTGCGAATTGGAATACTGTCGGCTCGACTTCAACCGCACAACGTACACCGGATATTACAAGTATTATTCAGGAAATCATTGACAGAGGAGATTGGGACGGGCTTAGTCGTTCTTTGAGTATTATCATCAATGGCACAGGAAAGCGGGTGGCAGAATCTTATGAAGGGTCAGTAGATTCAGCACCAAAACTAATTGTTCATTACACAAATTCCGGTGCTCCGCTTATTGAAAATCCAAATGTAAATCCTATTAGCCAAGAAAGTACAATAGAACTTCGTGAAGATGATGCTATGTACCAAGTTAATGTATTTCCTAATCCTGCCATGTATGAAGTTAGTGTAAGTGTAGAATGTAAAAACAAAGACGCAAAAGAGGGACAGGTATCACTTCTTGATTTAAATGGACGAATCATTCAACAAAAAACATTTAAACCGGGTATAGAACAAATCACCGACTTTGAAATAGAATCACTCACGCAAGGGATGTATTTTATAAAAACACAAATTAATGAATATAATACTATTCATAAGATAGTTAAAAAATAATAATTATGTACAGAGCCACGTATAACAGTCATTCAAAAAACGTGAGAGAATGTACACACGATGAATGGGAAATCCAAATGTCTGGTTTTATAGAACATCTTGATACTTTCCAAAGTGCCTCTACTTCACTTGCAATTGTGACAAGAGATACTTTTCAAAGAACTGCCTCTGGTACAGGCGGATACACAAACATCAACTCAACAATCAAAGCCAATCAATAATGGTAATGATAAAATAACCTTTGTCAGTACTTAATAAGTCATAGAGGCTGTTTTTATAAGGCAGCCTCTTTTTTTAGCTGAGTAGTCAGCAAAATAAGCAGACGAATTTTAAGTAAATAATGCTCCGATAAACTGCGGACACGCTACTGCGTAACGTCAGTTACGAACTGAGTCATTGTACTCATGGTTCGAGTATTAATTTGAGCGTCTTTCGCCCCTTATCCGCACTAATATGTACAAAATACGTACCCGAAGCAAGCCCCTTTGTACCGATTTCTATCGTTTTTTGTTGTACATTATTATGAATATGAGTATCAATTACTCTACCTGCAATATCCATCAAAAAGACTTCCACCGTTTCGGAAATTTCCGTCAAATCAAATTGAATATTGACATAATCACTCGCCGGATTAGGTAGCAAATTTACTTGTCCATCTGCCAATTGAGGTCCGGCGATACCAACTAATTCTCCTATATTTAAGCGAAGTAAAAACTGTGGATGTTCCGAAGAATTGTCGAGTATAGCCCATTCACCGTTTTGTTTTAAAAACGTTCCTCCTACCTTCACTTCCGTAGGAACAGCAGGATTTCCTATTTCCACAATCATCTTTGCAATAGGCGAAACCGTACCTTCGTTTACAACTGTCGGATTTAGTCGTTTGATAGTTATCGGGTCAGAATTAACATATTCTAATACAAGAAAATACAAACCCGTATCATCGCTATTACCTTCTACGGTAACAGGCAAACTCGGTGAATTTAAATTAATAAAATCAACAGTAATGGGTTGATGTGCTTGATCCTCAGCTTTTATGGTGTAAGATTCATAACCGACCAAATTGAGCAAATGTAACTCATCATTAATGTCGTTACTGGAAGCACCAAATTCATAATCACCGTTTTCGTCAATATTACCATCGCCATTCGGATCTAATTTGTACAAGTACAAATCAACCGTCTCACCAATCAAGTCATTAACAATATCGCCTCCTTGTCCGGTAGGATTTGCTAAGGCAAAAGTAGCAGACAAAGCCTCTGCATTAGCAGAAACCGGAATGACAAGCCCTATACTCATATCTCCTTCGAAAGGTATCGTCGAAAGATTATCGGTATTACCATTGTCCATAGCATAGACATCATTTGTAATCGAAAAACGAATGACCTCTTCATTAGTACCTGCAATATAATTGGTCACATCAGTATTGGTGTAAAAACGGGCAGTATAGCTGCCTATGGCTTCTGGTGTATAGGAATCGTTCAAAGAAAGTACATCAGGAATCCATTTATTGGTATCAGAAGTTTTTTGTGACGGAGGTACATTATTAAAGGTTTGTTCCAAAACGATGACTTCACCCAAAGGGTCGGTAATTTCGCAACGAGCAATGACATTATTTTGATTTACACCGGAGCGATTGATGTAGCCTATTCCAATGTCTGCAAGTGCTTGGATTTGACTTTTGGGCGTTTGTGTAATGTAAGCAATTCGGGAATTGAGTACATTAAACTCTTCTCCCATTGTGCTATTTACTTGTGCCGAGACAGTCGTAAATAGCAGTACAAAAATTGATACAACATATATTTTTGAAAAAACACATAATAATATTTTCATAGCAGGTGAAATTTGGTTTTGTGTAAAAATTAAACATGCTCACGTAGCGGTTAAATCAGTTTTCAAAACATTGATATTCAATGTTTTTTGTTTTTTTTAACAGGGGGAACGAAAAGTCGTTTTCATAATATGTTTTTAAAGTTGAAGGGAAAGCGTGAGTCGGCGAACATTTTGAAAATGTCAGGCGACAGTATTTGCTCACTATTCAATGATAATCAATTACTTACAAAGTATAAATTACTTAATTTATTTAAAAAAATTTAAATCAAATGTAAATATATCTCGCCTGACATTTTGAAAATGTCCGCCGAGTAGGCTTTCTTAAAAACTTAAAAATTAATATATTACGCATTATGAAAACGACTTTTCGTTCGCCCTGTTTTTTTTAATTGACAAATAGGAATATTTTATAAGTAGAACTAATATTCATTTCGTTTATTTTTAAAACATTCCCAACGTGGCGAAGCCACTACCATAATGAATGAGTTTTGAGTGAGCGAATATTATCGACATATTCATTCATTCAAAATTCATTCATTCACTCATTTTTTACCAAAAAAACGCAAAAGTTGAGAATATAGATATTAAGTAGAATAAGGTTGCCTGTAAGCAAAAAAGCCCGTGTACGTTTGGCGTACACGGGCATACTTTATTTTAAAAAGAAGATAAATTTATCAGTGCTTAATAAAACGCTTAGTTACAGTTTTCTTGTTATTTTCAAATGTCAACAAATAGGTTCCTGATGGTATGCTTTTGACATTCAATTGTAGTGGGAATGTAGCTTGTTGTATCGTACGTTGAGATACAGCACGACCTGTAAGGTCAGAAATACTGACATTCCAATCACCGTTAGTGTCTTCAGTTTCAAGCGAAACTGTCAAAATTTCTCCAACAGGATTCGGATAGATTTCTATAGCATTTTCCGGTATATAAACCTCTTCATTGCTGATGACTGTTGAAGTAACGTGCATAGACATTGCAGGGATGTTAGCTCCACTAAAGCCAGCAGAACCCCAGCTACCTTCACTTTCAACAACGTCTGCCCAACGTATCAAATTAGTATCATCAGCTGCATTGACACGTTCAATAGAAGCATCTATCATCGCATCATAGTTGATGTCTGTATTTGCTGATAGGAAGACAGTATTAGCACCTTCGTATTTACCCGAAATTAAGTAATGAGCATCGTTTTCGAGTGGGATACTTTGTTCTTGATTTGTAATAAAATCAATAAGCGGTAGAGTCATTAAAACACCTGATTCGTCATCAGAAGTATAAGAGAATGCATTGTATGCGATCCTTTCGATTTCTTCATCGGCTCCGGCATTGATTAAACCATCTTGGTCAGCATCTACCCATTTGGATAAAAGAACAACAACATCTTCACCCGCAATACTTTCATTAGAAGTAAAACCGAAAGTTAAAGAGTCAGCAGTAAAGTCTTCTCCATTGGCTATGTAGAAGTGAGCACCATATTCATAAGCACCGCCACCACCAACGGTTAGTCCACCTGTAACAATAGGGAGACCATTGGCATCAATGGGAGCTTTGGATAATATGTTAGTCGTTACTTGGAAAGTCGAAGTAGCAGAATTGTCCGTAGGGTCAGTCTCATCTTCATCTTGAGAGAGGGTATATTCCATTTCGTAAGTACCTTTTTTCGTTGGTGTAAATGCTTCACTATCAGCAAAAGCTATAATAGAATCCACGCCTATGTCAAGTATTTCAAGTGTTCCTGATCCTGTATATACATCCTCTGTTGTGAGCGTACCACTTTCATCATAGTAATCTCCTGTGACTTCAAGCGTAACATTATTTTGTGCATTAGAACCCGTGTTGTCAACATAAGCACCGAAATTCATAGGACCTGAAAGCCCCAATGGAGTAGCATAGTTTTCAGCGATAGCTTGACCGGCACTCGGAATAGCAATACTATTGGGAGGTCTTTCGATAATGACAATATCATCAAGTATCCAGTGATAAAAATCACCGCTAAAGACAAACTTCATTCGAACATCCGACTCACCAGCAGCACCGGGCATATCTATTCTTCTGATATCTGGATTGGGTGTAGATTCATTCGCTTCAACATCGTCGTTGACTGGCAAAAGGTCGGAGTAAGTAGCTCCACCATCTGTACTGAATGCAAATAAAGCACCGGCTGCTGTCAAGTCACCGTCACCATTCAAACCGGTAAAAAGTTGAGTGATTCTGACCTGTGCATCTGCTACATTTGACAAGTCAATAGAAGGAGAAATCAATTCACCCGAAATTTGTGGATAAGGCTGTACTGGGTCTGGATTAATTACCAATGTGTATTCAACTGCATCGAATGCTACAGCACCATTGCTGGCAGTAGGAGAACCAATAGAAGCACAGTCTGTGAAAGCTGGCGATGAAGCAAAGATGCTTCCATTCTCTGTCCACTTCCATACATGTGTTGAGTCACTAATACCATTGGTAGTCCAACCGTTTAGTCCACCGTCAAAGTCTCCTTCACCCGCATTCTCTCCCCATACGACTATATCATCAGTTGGTGGTTCAAAGAGATTTTTAAAAGTTACACTAACACCAGGCAACGACATTCTTATCTGGTCACATAGTTGTTTGGTAATCATAAATGATGGAATAGCAATATCACCGTCGCATCCGCCCATGTTAAATGGTTCGCTACCATCAACCAAACAAATGATAGCAGCTACGGCACCCGCATTTTGTGCATTGAGAACTTTTTGCGTGAAGGCACAAGCCCCTCTATCTATTAGTGCAATATTACCTGCCATATCGGCGGCATTACCAATAGGGTCGCAGCCATTGAGCACACCTCCAGTGTCGGCAGCTGCAAGGTCATGAGTAATTTCATCATTCAATAACGGACCGAAACCTGCTGTTGTAAAATCAGTATAGGTCCCTGCAAGTGAACTGGGACTATTGATAGTAAACTCTATCTGCGCTTGAGCCATAGTCGTCGTCAGCAGACCTGCTCCAAGTAGGCAAAATAATTTAAGAAATTTTGTCAAAGAAATCTTCATAGTAAATCGGATTTAATTATAATGTTTGAAAAATGAAGTGATCATAAAAAGCATAATTTATTTGGCACTCAATACTATGCCTCCAAATAAAACGTTATTACTTCTCACTTTAAATAATAAAATTGGATTCAAAGTTAGAATAAAGAAACGATTTATTATAACAATTTTAAAACTTAAAGAAATAAAACTTAACCATAATAATCTACAAATAAGACACTGCAAAGACCACAAAATCCGATTGATAATAATTAAAACAATATTTAATTAATTTATTTTGTAAAACATATTCCACTTATTTAGAAGCACTAAGAGAGGGTAATATATTTTTGAATAAATACAAAAAAGGCGGTTTTAAGGTCAATATTGACCTTAAAACCGCCTTTTTATGATAAAGCATACATCATAAAAACACAGTCCAAATTTTTACTTAAATGTGAGATTACAACTTCACAAACTTCTTTGATAACATTGTATTACCTGTTATCATTTGTACAAAATAGAAGCCCGACTGAAAACCACTTACGTCAATCGACATTTGTTGTGTCGTATCTGAATATTGAGTATATTGCTCCAGTATTTTACCATTCATATCTGTGACATAAAATTGAACTACCTGATGAGCATCTACGGTCTCATAATTTAAGGTAATTTGATGACGCGCTACATTCGGAAAAATATCAAATTTCAAATTAATATTTGAAGTTTGATTATTCATATACATCTTATTTGCGCTTGGCAAAATTCGGCTGGCTACACCGCCTGACAGACAAAAATTATTGGACTCCGAACTTCCGAATCTACCGCCTCCTGATACAAGGGTGTTACCATTGGTATCAGTAAGAACATAATTGCCACACAGACCGGGTGCAACAACTGAACCCAAAGTCGCCACAACACTGCCGGGAGTAATTAGCGTACCAGGTGTAATAAATGTTCCCGCGCTCGTAGCACTGCTCTGAAACGGACACATACCATTACTTGCTGAGTCATAAAAATTGAGTGTATAACAACCATCAGGTAAACAAGAATTTTCGACCATATTGCCTTGAGTCGAACTGTAAGCACCGCCAGAAGCTACAATAGCACCATTTGTATCTATAATATCCCAACTACTTTGTTGGGGAAATCCATCAAAATTAATAGCCAAATCAAGGCTTGCACAGCAGTCATATTCATATACCAAATTAGATAGTATAAAACTATGCGTACCGCCCGACGCGCCTGTTGCGGTATATTTGATACCGAGATAAACGGATGAGTTGCCCGTTGCTGCCGCATAATTGACTGTTAAATCTGTAATGCTTGCATTACCCGCCGTAGTGACTGAATTCCAACCTCCTGCGGTCGGACTGCCCGAAGTCGAGTTCCATAAAAATTCGAGTGGCGGACCATTATAATTTTCGGTAATATCTAAGACCAAATTAGCAGCCGTCAGTCCATTCATATTGAGCGGTCCATAGACCAACCACTGCTCACTTGCATTATTGGAAGCCGTATAAGCATTGATGTCATAAGTACCCGTAGCTGCATCGCAAGCCCAAGTCGCTTGTGTACCTGTATTTGTGACAACAGATACTGCGTTCCAATCGCAATTGTTCAATACATCTTGACATAAGCCCGAAGGCGGTGGAGTTACTGTACAACTTGCGTCCCATATCAAATCGGCATATTCGGGATGGTCAACGAATGGATTGCGATTACCTTGGTTAGAAGCCAATGCAATCGCATTATTACGATTAATTTCTAATTGACTCGGTGGGTCTTGGTTGTGCCATTGAAGCATCAAACTCAACAAACAAGGCTCATAAATTGTCAAAATATCATTGCTAAAAACAGCCGTCGTCGTAGAGTTAATTCCTTTCCAACTTTGATTAATAATTTCGTCTTGATAACGCACCGCCATATACAAATATACTCTGGCAAAATCCCCTTTATAACCATTGTCCGGTTCAAATACATTGTCATCAAAAGTTGTCCCATTGCTAATATTGGTACAAGGCAGTCCGTCCAAACCAATATCAGTCATCGGAAAAGTACCATAAGGATAGCCACCCAAAGAGTTGCTGACCACGCCGAGCGGAAAAGCACTTTTGTCGGCATTAGTCACAGCTTCGGAGGGGAATAAATTGTGATAATCCGAAAATTGTGTCACCGAAGTACTACCGCCCCACCATGATTTGGGCAAAACGTGTTCTCTATTGTGACTTCCGGGTAAGCCCGACCCCGTACAAGTTACTGAAGTGTTTTTGTATCTATCAATGATAATACCGCCTCCTGTCACATCATACATGCACATAAAATCGGGCAAATCAGCATAGTAATCCCTCACCGTATGTCCACTAATAAGGTCGTGAAGTGCCTGCTTGAGTGGCATACAATTTAGACCATTATTGACCACTTCTGCATCTACGCTATTATAATAAGTGCCTTGTGCGGTACTTTGAAATGAATTGGCTATCAATGCAATTAGCACGATAGGAAAAATGAATAATCTTCTCATTTAAATAATTTAAAGTAATTTTAATGTGTTTATTTGCTCGTTACTAAAAGGAATACAAAGTAAATGCTTTTTCTCTTTTTTTCAATCAAATAATATCAAAACGTTACGTGGTTAAAATGTACAAAAACCAACCCACAATTCGTAGGTAAGCGCAACAAGCCTTCGATATATGATTTTAATTGTAAATTAACTCTTAATTAAGTAAGATATAGGCATTATGAAACTAATTTAAATAATTGATAATCAATAATATAGGTTTAAATAAAATACTTTTACATACTTTTTACATTTGTAAGAATAATCAATTAAATACGAATAAAAAATCTGTATCAAATTTACCTTTGTAGCGTCATAAGAACGCTCGCTAATCCAGCTCTATATTATGATTTTTTACCAACCATTATTAAAATAATAACATGAAATTACATCTATTTGCACTGCTGCTAATAGTGATTCCGACTTTCATTATTGCTCAACCTTGTACAGTAAATGATGCTACTGGCTGTGTATGTGAAGACGGAAGTACGGACTGCTTACTTTTGCCTAACATCAAAATTTCTTACGATTTGCTCGTCGATCCTGCCAATAACCCCGAATTTGAGGACGTATTGCGTGTGTCGGTTTCTACACCCAATATCGGTCACGGACCACTCCGTGTCATTGGAACGAACAATTTTGTATGTGGCACGGATACTTTGTGGAATGTTGACATTGACAAATGCCCTGACGGTAGCGATCCCAGTCAATTGGTGACACAACGCATTTACAAAAAAACAGGCAACACGATGTCTTACGTTGACCGTTGGGCGGGCACGATGACCTATCATCCCGGACACAATCACTCGCATTTCGACGAATGGGGCGTTTACAGCCTACGTATTCCTGACCCAAATGAACCCGACCCACTCAAATGGACGATGATAGGTGAAGGCTCCAAACTCGGTTTTTGCTTGATGGACTACGGCAGTTGCCAATATTACGGCGGGCATTGTCGTGATGATAATGATAATGTCTTAACGACAGATTCACCCAATTACGGACTTGGCGGTGGTACATATTCCTGTGGTGTGACCAATCAAGGTATCAGTGCAGGTTGGACCGATATTTATTATTACAACCTTGAAGGGATGTTTATTGATATTCCCAACGGAACTTGTAATGGCGATTATATGATTGTCGTTCAGGTCGATCCTAATAATGTCTTGCTGGAAGAAAATGAAGATGACAACATTATGGTTGCCCCGATTACCCTCACCAAACAAACCGATCCGAATACCGTAACGCCCACGACCGCCATATCTGTCAACGGACCTTCGGAAATTTGCGATGGCGAACAAACCGAACTTTCCGTACCATGTACAGGCACTGCTTATCTTTGGTCGAATGGAGCAACCACCAGTACGATTACGGTGACTTCTTCGGGAACATACACTTGTCAAGTTACTACGCCATGTGGTCTTGCTCTTAGTGCGCCCGTAAACATTGCGGTAGGGGATTGTAGTCAACCCCCGGTTACAATAAATGATAATTTTACAACAAATGAAGATAATGCCCTTTCGGGCAATGTTTTGGACAATGACAATAGTAATGGAAATATTTTGACAGTCAATACAACTCCATTGGAGTCGCCTGCTAACGGTACGGTCACGCTCAATGAAGACGGTACGTTCATGTACACTCCCAATGATGATTTTCATGGTGTAGATCAATTTACTTACCAAGCCTGTGCAGAAATGTCCCCACAAAGTGTGAACACTTTTACCGGACAAATTAACTCAGGTAATGACGATGCGGAAGAACTCTCCACCGGACTAATCAATATGAATAGTAGTGATTTGGATATGATGGATGACAGTGGAGAATTGTACAATACCATCGGCTTACGATATATGAATATCAATATACCGCAAGGTGCAGTCATTACTTATGCTCATCTCGAATTTACTGCTGATGAGAGCAATGCTCAAGCTACCTCACTAAGAGTTGATGCTGCATTGACTCCTAATGCAGGAGCGATTTCTACCGCAGCAAATAGTTTGAGTTCACAAGCGCGTACCGATGTTTTCGCCTCATGGAATAACATCCCGTCATGGACAGTCGGAAATAGATATAATAGCGTTGATATTAGTTACGTCATTCAAGAACTTGTCAACCAATCGGCTTGGCAAAGCGGTAATGCTGCATTGCTACTCATAGAAGGTAGCGGTACGCGCACGGCTGATTCTTACGAAGGTGGCGCATCAGTTGCGCCCAAACTTATTGTTGATTATGAAATACCTAATCAGTCCGAATCGATGTGTAGTGAAGCGATTGCTTACGTGAGTGTCATGTCGGTCAACGATATACCGGTGGCTATGTCCGACACGATTCATGCTATATCGGGCGAGACGACAATCTACAATGTATTGGACAATGATAGCGACCTTGAAGGGCATACTTTATCTGCTTCTATTTCACCGAATGTCAATCTAAATGGAGAGCTTTCTCTTACACAAACAGGTTATGTTTATTACACACCCGACGAGGCATTTTCAGGAACAGAACAAGTGAGCTATCAAGTCTGTGATAATGGTAGTCCGTCAGCTTGCAATACAGCTACGCTCACCCTTATTGTCGAATCCGCTTGTGTGGACATTCAAGTACATGCGTACTTAGAAGGAGCTTATGATAAAGGCTTAAATGAAATGACAACAACGCTCAATACCGCGCGAGGCTTACTACCCGGACAAACTCCTGTGGGCAATGTCAGCTTTACACCCGCCGGACAACCTTACTACGCTGCCCCTTGGAATTATACAGGATTGGAAGGTGCTAACTGGACGGATGCTAATTATACTTCAGATGTAGTGGATTGGGTCTTGGTCTCTTTTAGAGAAGATGTCAATAAAAGCAGCGAAGTAGTCGCAACGGCTGCCTTATTGCACAAAGACGGACAGATTACCTTTCCTGACAGATGCGCTCTACCTACTCCTTTAAATCTCAATGCTTTATACGTGGTCATTGAACATCGCAACCACGTTGGTGTGATGTCACCTGTTCCTGTTCCGGTTGCGAATAATGTACTGATACACGATTTTCGTAGTGGCGACAGCTACCGCGATGCGACCAGTTATGGTCAAAAGCAGATGGCATCGGGCGCATGGTGTATGTATGCTGGTGATGCCGATCAGTCTGATTTTCCAAGTTTTGATATAAAAGGAAATGATAAGGCTATATGGTTTGAAGACAATGGCTTTTTTGACTACTATCGTATTTCAGATTTTAATTTGGATGGCGATATCAACGGCTCAGATAAGACATTTTGGTTTGAAAATAATGGTATTTCTTCGCGTGTGCCTAAGTAGTAAGTCAAATTAATTATGATAAGTTGCTTTGAGTGAAATTTTTTCGAGTACGAGGCGGAGGTTATTCAGCATAGCCGTAGCTACGCTGGATGTTCTCCAACAAAGTAATCGGACAAATTTCGCCAAATGAACTTATCATAATTAGATTGACTTACTACTAAGTAGTCTTTCAAGTTAATACTGTCGGGTATATTTCAGCGTATTTTTAGCCTGTACTTCGTTAGAGAACCACTCGCTTAGCGTTAGCTAAAGTCGTGAACCTCTGCCTCGTCCAGTCTAAAACTAAACTAAAATATACCCGACAACACACCTTGCATTTTCGGAAATGTAAGCCGAGTTTTAAGCGCAAGACTGGATATTTGCCATATTTCTCCGTAATTTGGAGTTTATTTTCTTTCACTTACTTCAATCAGTGAATTGCTGTGCATATCCGTATAATCCGCCAAATCAGTGTTCTAACTCAATACACCTTTCCACGCCTCAATACAATTCCAATAACTATAGGCGCACCGAGCAAAGAAGTAACCGCATTGATAGGTAAGGTTTGTTCAAAAAAAGGTAATTTCGCAAGGATGTCACAAGCGAGCATCACCGCGATTCCGGTCAGTATTGTAGCCGGAATGAGCAAACGATGTTGTTGGGTTTTGAATCCCATACGCGCCAAGTGTGGCACGGCAATACCAACAAAAGCCACCGGTCCGCAAAAGGCAGTAATTGACCCCGCCATAATCGCTGTTGCTACAATAATACCACGTCGTACTCCGCGCGTAGAGATGCCCATGCTGTGTGCGTAATCTTCTCCGATAAGTAAAGCATTGAGGGGTTTGATGAGTAAAAAAGTCCAAACTGTGCCGACTAAGATAAGTGGAATGAGTGCTTTTAATTCAGTCCAAGTAACACCGCCGAGATTGCCGAAACTCCATAATACAAAACGTTTCAGGGCTTCTTGTCCGCTATAATATTGTAAAACGGTAACTATCGCGCTGACGACACTACCAAACATTAATCCGACAATCAATAAGGTAGCGACATCCTCCACACGACGTGAAACGAGCAGAACTAATATCAAAACTAAGGCAGCTCCGCTCATCGCAAATATCGCCAAAGTCCATTGATGAAAAGGATTAAAAGTAGCCGTCAGACCAAGTCCTCCCGCAGTCAATATTAGTAAAGCAACTCCAAGCCCTGCTCCCGAACTAATGCCCAAAACAAAAGGTCCAGCGATAGGATTCCGAAAAAGGGTCTGCATTAACAATCCACTCAATGACAAACCTACACCTGTACACACAGCCGTCAAAGCACTCGGCAAACGAAAATTAAGCACTATTGTTTGCCAAGTATTTTTCGTAGCTTCTCCACCTGTGAGTATTTGTATAATATCAGCAAAAGGAATCGCCACCGAACCCAAAGCAATATCCAACAAAAACAGTATCAGACTTCCTATTGACAATCCGGCAAAAAGCAGATTTTGCTTACGGCGGAATGGGTTTTCATGCTTCATTATTTTTCCGATTCATCATCGTCTTTTGCCTGCAAATCACTCAAAGGAATAATGTGACTCCACACCAAAAAACCTTCTTTGTCGAACACTTCAATCGTACATTCCCGTTCGTCGGCTTCACCTGCAAAATTGACCCTACCGAAATTTTGTTTCATGTATAATGAACGTTTGCTACGCATCGGATTACGCATTCTTCCTGCCGGATTGCCGCCGCTTGTGAGTGGCGAACAGGTAAATTCGTATAGAGGATAATTATTTTTTCGATAATCAAAATTCAATTCCGTAAAATGTCTGTCACCACTCAAAAAGATGACTCCGTTAATATCTTCCTTTTCCAAAAACTTCAAAAAATCCTTGCGTTCATCTTTATAATCATGCCACGATTCGCCCTTCACATTCATCGGTAACATCTGCGTACCAGATACAATCATTTTAAAATTAGCTGTTGACTTTTTGAGGCGTTTTTTGAGCCATTTCAGCTGCGCTTCTCCGAACATTTCATCGTCCTTTTTTGAACGATAATAACGATTGTCCAATAAGAAAAAATCAACGTCTTCATAACTGAAATGTGTGAAATTGCCTGGCGTTTTTTTCGTACCATAAGAGGGATTTGCCCAAAAATTTTGAAAGACCAATAGAGAAGTATCTTTGAGTTCATAACTTCTGTCACTATTATTCGGACCATAATCGTGGTCATCCCAAATCGCGTATTGCGGACGGGTTTGAATGAACTCATTAATGTGTTTGCTAGTACGCATTCGAGCGTTCTTTAAAAACATTCTATCATACGATTCCCACTCTTTGTCAAGGTAATACGTATTATCGCCCAACCACAACATAAAATCAGAAGCTGTCCCCGTCATGCTCTTAAATATAAAATTACGCTCTTTTCCTTTCAAGACTTTATACGGATACGGAAACACGCATGAGCCGGTCAGGAAAGAAAAATTACGCATCACTTTGGCTGTTTTTGTGACCGCTTTCGTTCTTTTCAACAGTATTCGCAATGTTTTGTAATCCTCTACCATTCGTTCCGATACCTTGTGCTGAATATCTGTGTAGCCTTTTGATTTCAAGTCATTGAGCATGAGTTCCAATTCCAAGGAAGAAGGAATTTGAAATTCAGTTTTTTCTCCCGTCGGTGCAGCAGCATGTGGGATGCCTTTTAAGAGTAACCAAATGGTTGCCGTACTATCCGTTTGATGTCCCAGCATTGGACCTGCGGCGATGGTCGTTTGGGCATTTATCGTTAGTGGGATTAAACACATTAATAAGAATATAAATCGCATATTTTATGATTGTCAAGTTGTTTGATTGTCAGATTATTATAATAAAAATACATTTATTCAGGTCGGTCATATCCTTTCCAATTATTAAAACTGTTCATCTTTTGCTGCATATCTCTCAAAATAATTTCTTTGTAAATCATATTGTTTATTTCATAAATGTAATTCAATGGAATGTCACTAATTTTCTGACAGCAACAAAAGTAAGTTTTATTTAGCGAATAAAAAATGAAGCTGTTTTGCCATAGTCTCAATACCTTATAGTATTTTTGCGCCAAGCCGAACAACCTAATAGTCATATAATAACACGATAAGTAGTTAGACGAAAATAAACTAACAACATTTTGAACCACTAAGTACACGAAAAACACTAAATCGAACTAACCCCGTTCTTCAACAGGGTAGGCTGCAAAAAAATATAAAAAACTCATAATCAACGTATTATAAAATTATTTAGTGGTCTCTACGTTAATTCGACCTTCGTGTATTTCGTGTTCTTAGTGGTTAGATATTTTGTCGTACTACTTAATACACTGTTTCACAAATTTATTTACTTTTTTGAGTATTTCTTTTAAAATGACTCTTCACCAAAAAATCCTTAAATACAGTGAGTATTCGCGTCATTTTTGATTCGATTCATTTCAAAATA
>Ga0209187_1002226_pt1 | contig 19080 bp, 17 predicted proteins | sample BantaG_FD_187430 | JGI IMG/M metagenome (GOLD analysis project Ga0209187, IMG submission 187430) | Marine algal microbial communities from Bantry Bay, Ireland - BantryBay_4 metaG (SPAdes) (version 2) | ecosystem: Host-associated > Algae > Red algae > Unclassified | place: Bantry Bay, Ireland...
ACTTTAATTTTTTTCTTCTCAGAAGTTTTTCTAACTGTTTGTTTTAACTTTGTCATGTGATCAAGTAGTTTGTGTTTTCTCAGTTTTGCAACTCTAAAATACAACACTTGATCATTTTTTATAATATGTTCATGCAACAAAGCCGTATAGCGCTTGAAAAATTTTGCTTCCTGGGCTTGTAGATCGACATTTGATTGTATAAACATTACAGCGATCAGAAAGATTAGTTTAGGAAATAGAAATCGATCTTTCATTCACTAATAATAATAATTAATTTATTGATACTATATCTTAAGTATTAGACGATCGGCATATAAAATAATATTATCGGTAGTTGTTGGTGAATCATCGGTAGTAATTAGCTATTTCATATTAGAACTTTAATTCAGCGCCAATTCTGACACTCCTGCCCAGATCATCTGCAAAATATCGCTGTCTGTTTAGGTAGTCTCGGTAAGCAATATCGAATTGTGTGGTGGATGATTTGAACTTAAGGCAATAGTCATGGGAAAAGGCTCTGAAGGTCCACCTTCCGGAAGTGGCAGAGAACGAAATAATGATACCCAGCGTATCCCGAAGGGCATGTTGTGGTCAGCATGTGTTCATGCAGGCTCTCTTTCATTTCCTTAATCTTTTGAGCGTTGGCCTGCAGCTATTTATCGACCGCAGGAATGAGGACTGCAGTGTGCTGTAATTGGGTTAGCCCTGTTATATATTCAAGTTAACTCTAAATTTCAAATGGTAAATAAATCGAAGTAATAAAGTTGATTATTCACTTGAATTTGTTTAGAGTCTAATCAATTGACACAACAAGCGTTAGATTTGCATCTACAATATTTTCTATTGTAAAGATGTAATCCAGATAAGCAAATGGCAGGAATATAAATCAATGCATGAGGAATATGAAGAAACTGAAATAAATTATTCAAAACAAGTACGGCAAAGCTTATCCAGAACAAGTAAAGGGCGGCAGGCATCCATGTAAGGATTGTCATTTTTGAAGAATGCCTTACCGCTATATAAGTAATTACTATAAATATCAAATCTATCATTTTCCACCAGAATGGACTTATGTCAGAACAAGTGGATAATTTGGTAGCCTGTGCTGCAAAAAGGAATGGCGTCGCAAAACAATGAATTAGACATAAAGCACTTCCTATAACACCTATGTAATCGGAGTTTAGTCTGATCAAACTGGAATTCAGTTTATTGGTTTCCATATTTAATTTATTCGATAGAATAAGATCTATAAACAGGCCATTCATCCTTATATCCTTCTTTCCATTTTTGCGTCAGAAGTTCTTCATTTGTAGCAAGGCAAGAATCTAATGCTTTTGTGATGTGCTCTTCATCCATATCTTGACTAATAAATACAATTTCGTTTTTACGATCTCCATATTGTTCATCCCAAGCTTTTTCAATAATGTCTTGATTTTCTATAAATACTAGATGGTTGATTCGCTGTTGAAATGGCATACTACTCCACCACACTCCAGCACTATCCGCCCGAAGCGAACCACCAGCTTGCCCCCATATCAATGCTTGGTCAGGACGTGAGGCTATCCAAAACATGCCTTTACTTCTAATGATATTACTCGGAAAATCATGTTGTACATAATGCCAAAATCTTGATGGATCGAAAGGTTTTCTACTTCGATAAACAAATGAGCTGATACCATATTCTTCAGTCTCTGGAGTATGTTCCTCTTTATTAAGTTCTTCTATCCACCCTGCACTCTGTTCAGCTTCCTCGAAGTCGAACAGGCCTGTATTCAATATTTGTGATGGTTCTATCTTACTAAAGCTTGACTCAATGATTTGAGCGGTGGGATTTAGTTTGTGCATAATCGTTTTAAGAATACCTAGGTGCTCTTTAGATACCAGATCAGTTTTATTCAATATGATAACATTAGCAAATTCAATCTGATCAGATAAGAGATTAACTATTGTACGGTAATCACCTTCAATATCAGTTAGTTCTCTATCTATTAACATCTCAGGACTTCCAAAATCCTTAAAGAAATTGAATGCGTCTACCACTGTCACCATCGTATCAACATAACTGAATCGAGATAAATCAATTCCATTTTCTTCATCCACAAAGGAAAATATTTGTGCAACTGGTACTGGTTCACTGATTCCAGTGCTTTCAATAAGTAGATAATCAAATCTATCTTCTTTAGCCAATCGTTCTACCTCAATCATTAAATCCTCCCTAAGCGTACAGCATATACAACCGTTGCTCATCTCTATGAGTTTCTCCTCTGTTCGTGATAAGGTGTTTTCGCTCTTTACGAGTTCAGCATCTACATTGACCTCACTCATGTCATTTACAATGACAGCTACTTTAAGTCCTTCTTTATTGTGGAGCACATGATTTAGTAAAGTTGTTTTCCCTGCACCTAAAAAACCACTTAATACGGTTACTGGGAGTTTATTCTGTTTTGACATATTAAAATTGATTTACGAAAGTAATTTTTGATATGAGTTGTTGCTCCTGAAAAGGTTCAACCAAATCATTTATTCTTGCATCATTAAAGACCAAATAGAGGAATGACAGGGGTTGATATTCCCAGCTGAATCGCAGATTCCATCGACCTTGTTGATCGAAACCGTTGTATTGGTAAAAAGTAGATAATTGTAAACGAGGATTGAGCGCTAAACGCATTCCAGCTGACACCAAATGAGTAGATAGATCGGTTTGATCAATGCCAAGATTTGTAAGATTATTGTATTCGTAATCTACCGAAATAGCGACATGCACCAAAGGAGCATAACGCAAGCCCGCATTTAGCGTAGTACGCCGTCCGTCATAAAATCTACCCCAATTGATACTACCTGACCCGGATAGTTTTGCCGATGGATCGGTGTAAAAATTAACTTGTTGCCGGGTATAAAAGTAGTTATTCTGTTCAATTGGAATTCCCAATGGAGCAAAGTTGAAATTGATGTTCTGCCAGGTTGGAAAAATAGCGTATTGAAGAAAACTGCCATCTGAGAAAAAGACATAAACAGGAAACAGGTATATACTGGCCTGCTGAAAGTTGTCGGGACTGGAAGCGTCATGATTAAAAGAAAAAAATGCCCCTGGATCAAAGCGCCTTATCCAGGGAATGTTTTTGGGCCGCCAGATATAATAGCCCCCGGGATTATGACTAATTACGTTTTTCTGAAATACAAAACCCATATCGGGTGTGTAATTTTGAGACACAAAATTGGTTTGCCATCCGAGATAAAGATTGTTACTTGAGTAGCCTGCAGATAGTCTTCCGGCTATCCCTAAGGAATCATTCGAATTGTCTCTCGAACCAGATACTAAGTAGGATATGGTAAACTCATCTCTGGGACGAATGAGGCCATCAAGGGTAATGGTAGTATTATGGCTCTGTTCCACACTTAATTGTTCGGACGCTTCATCTAACCGATGAGTAAGCATAGCACCAACATTATTTTCCTTTCCGTAGTTTCGCAGATAACGAGCCACTGCGAAACTCGAAGCTGTAGAGTTATCCGTTTCCGCCTGGTGAACATACATGCCAGCTATGGCTTGCTGTTCAGTACGTGAGGTGAAGCGGGTTCCGGCATCAATGCGAGCAGGTGCTGCATTGAAATTTCCCTGTAATCCAATCCTTCGACTAAAGAATGGGACGACCGATCGGTTGTTAGCCCCTGCCCAGATACCAGAATTCTCCAGAAAAAACTGGCGTCTTTCCGGAAAGAAAATATTAAAACGATCCAGGTTATTGACTGCCCGATCGACATCTGCTTGTGCAAAATCTGTGTTGAAGGTAAGATCCAAAACGGCACGAGGGGTGATTGCCCATTTGATATCTCCCCCGATTTTTGGCTGTTGACTGATGGTTGCTTCCTGACCATCTTTTACGCGATCATATTGATATAGGGTATAGGGCTCAATGCGAATATTGGTACCTGGCTTAGGAAGTTCCAAACCTTTTAACTGAGCGGCATAAGTCATTCTAAATGGGGAAAAAGCCTGCGGGATAGCCGGGTAAACGGTTTGTTCATACTCCCTGCGAGCCAAGCGATTGAAGGTAATGCCCCAACTGATAGAATCCATATTGTCCTGCTGATCATATCGAATTGATTTAAATGGAATGGCAAACTCAGCAACGTAACCCGAATCACTTCGAGTGGTACGCACTTTCCAAAGGGCATTCCAGTCACTGTCTCTATTGGTATCATTGAAGGCCTGAAGGTCGCCCTGATTTCCGTATGGTGTGGTTTGAAAGGAAACGCAATATTGCTTTAAATTTTGAGGATCAAGTTGAATGCCAAGAAGATCGTTATTGAAAAAACTAAAATCTCTTCGAAGGTCCTGTACCCGAACCCCTTTTCTACCTAAAGAATCTTGAGCGAATACTCCAAAATATAAGTTCTTCTCATCGTAGAGCACCTTGACAGAGGTACGGTATTGGTACTCGCCTCCTTGCCTAGGTTCAATCCGGAAGAAGTCGTTGGTAGTTGCTGCATCTTGCCAATCTGGTTCATTCAATTTACCATCTACCGTTATTTTTTCATTTGCCTTTGTTGAATATACCGTTGGAGAAATAGCAGGAGGTGGAAAATTATCGGTGGATTGGCCTTGGGCAACAAAAGAGAAGAACAACAATATTATCATTCGTCCCACTTTCAAAATCAAGTCTTTTCCCGCCATTTTATTGTGTGGATAATTGTTGCCTACCATTGGACATTCTTTATGCTTTTAATTAATTCGAATTGGATCGCTTAATGATAGTTCAGGATAGATTTCTCTGAAGTTATTGTATGCTTTGGAATATATTTTTGCATTCACTTTTAACGCAGGCATTGAATGGATACATAGATGTTCTCTCAGTTTACCGATTTTATCATTAAGATAGTAAGAGAGAAATAGCGCATGATGATCGTGAGTGGACCACATCTGATGAGTCAAATTTCTTTTTTCAATTATCTTTTGATACTTACTCTTGAGTCCTCTGATATCAATAAACTTTTGTCCTTGCGTGGCATCCATAATTATTTTATTGGTTTCAGACAGGACGAAGCTTATTTCTTCAATTTCATGTTTCTTAATTACTGTGATTAGGTCATTCATATCATTTTGCTCTACAGTAAACGAAATGCCTAATGCAGAATAAAAATGTTTTTGCCCATCGAACTTTTCTTGAATGATGGGTTCGATAAAGTCCGTTGGGCAAATCATGAATAAACGCTTAGTCATCAAGCAAGTGGGGCTGGATTGTAAGGGAAAGAGGAATGATGTACATCTATTTTTAGCACGCCATCATTAAGGGTATAGCCAAAGGTGTATTCTACCTTTGCTTCATTACCTAATAAGTCTGTGAAAAAATAATTACCCATTGCAATTGCTCGATTGTCTTCAAGAATGAATCCTGTATTTTCGAATCGAACTTTAGTCCATGGATTGATAGCAAATCCACCATCTTCTTGGCATGCTCTTTCCTCACCAGCAATAAAGTAAGACTGTGCCTCAGCTTTCGTAGCTCTGAATTGCTCAAATTTACATTTTGTAGGTTTGAATAAGACAGTGCCAGATTCAAACGCATATCTATCATCTAAAAAGCTTGATGTAAATGATACGCATTCATCTCTTCTATCTTTCAAGGAGCCTATTTTAACCACACCGTCTCCCCAAAGTTTTTGAGCTTCGTTTACTTGGTCTTTTGTTATCATAAGGAATAATTCTTTTTTGTCAACTAATAAATTACCGTTAGCAATAATAAGAAATAAAATTCAAATGCAACTATGTTGCATATATAAAATTACAATGGTTGCTGAATTTTGCACTGTATATCATGTGTACTAATTTATATCAGCAAAACATTTTTCAAACATTTTTTGTAATCCTTCTTTACCAAGTCGTTTACCGATAATGACTATTTTACTATGTTTTTTTTCACTCTTCCAGTATTTAATTGGTTCAAGAGCTATTTGTTTGCCGACAGTTTGAAGAACATATTTTTCATCTTTTCCTTTGATCCAGATAAGACCTTTCATGCGGTATAATCCCTTTGACTGAAACATCAAAAAAGGTAGAAGTTGAATATGAAGTTTTTGATGATCAAATGGTTGATCAAAGCTCAAGGTATGAGAGATAAGACCATCAGAGTGATCATGATGATGATGATGATGATGCGATGTTGGTTTTGCGACAGGAAATTTGTTGTCTACACTTTCTATAGCATTATTCAATATCGAATCATGCGACATATGATAAATCCGTGGGAAATTTGATTGATTTCCATTTAAAATATGAGCTATTGGATTGAGTCGCTTTAGTTTATCAATTAATTTATCTGTTCTGAGCTGATCGATAAGGTCTGTTTTATTAATCAGTAACACATCACTAAATGTGATCTGCTGAATGGCTTCTTCTGATTCTTTCAGTTGTTGGTTTATTAAAGCCGCGTCGATTAAACAGATCACTTTGCGAAGTGGAAATTGTTTTTTTATAGCAGGGTTCGTCAAAAATGGTGCAGCTAATCCTCTTGGATCCGCAACGCCAGTCGCCTCAATGATCAACTCACTAAAATCATTTCTTTTGAGATATAAATCATTCAATATTTCATATAAATTATCATTTAGTGTACAACATAGACAGCCATTGTTAAGCTCTATAATATTGTCCTCTGGTCGCATGATCAGTTCACTATCAATACTTTGTTCCCCATATTCATTTTCTATTATCGCGAAGTTTGTCCGAGGAAATTCATCGAGAATATGATTCAGATAAGTTGTTTTTCCTGCACCAAGAAATCCAGTGATGATGGTTGTAGGATTAACTTTTTTTGTTTCAGTGATACTCAAAATTGTATGTCTTTAAAATCAGTCGATAAATTCAATTGTAGCGTTTTTGAGGATATAGTTGAAATGATTAAATTCGGTCTTATTGAGAATTAACTCACCTTGAATTACTGCTCTTTGATCTAGTTTGAATTTATCTATGGGATCGATAAGTTGTATTTCGACGACTGTCTCTGGTCCAGCCATACCACAGAAAAAATAAGCTGCATATGGATTTAAAGACAAAATAATAAGTTCGAAGTCGAGATCTAGATTAATCAGATATCCTTCTAATTCAACTTGTTTATTTTGGTAAGTCTTGATGGTATTCCCAAAGATTGGAATTAACCAAGAACCACCCATCTCTTCGTCATACTCTTCTTCAAACGTTACATCTGCTAGATGATCCCACGTCAGCATCTCTTGTGCATGTATATCAAGAGATATGAAAATCACAAATACAAATACGCTCAAGACTCGGAAAATAATTTGATTCGTAATATCTACTAATTTCACAATTTGCGTTTACTCATTTGATAGATATTCTTCTAGATACCTAAGTAGTGTCAAATATAGTTTAAAAATCACAAATGCAACATTGTTGCATTTGTATTGTTAAATGATAATCTTTTAATGTAGTTTTGTAGAGTGATTCAAGTCTATTTTTATTCCAATCGACTAATTGTTATTGAATAACAACACAAGTACACGTGGAATCCAACAAAAATTGCATTTTGCAACTAATTTGCGTTTATTAAAATGTACGGCGTATGCTCAGGTATAGTGAAATTAAGAATATATTAAAGACTCATAAACTTAGAGTTACCGTTGGCAGAGTGGATATTCTTGAGTTTTTTATTCGCCAAAACAGGACTTTGTCGTTTAAAGATCTGGAGGATGAATTCACTGATTCGGACCGAGTGACTCTCTATAGAACCCTACATGCATTTACCGAACATGGCGTGCTACATAAAATACCGGATGACAGCGGATTTGCGACTTATGGACTTTGTCACGAGACCTGTAGTTCTGAGGATCATAATCATGATCATATGCACTTCAAGTGTAACGAATGTGGTACGATCGAATGTCTAGAGCAACATATTCCTGCTGTCAAGGTCCCTGGCTATCAAGTGACAGAAGCTAATTTAATATTAAAAGGTATCTGTAAAACTTGTGTGGCTTAATATGAAGTCAGCTCCGTTTTGCCAACTTGGTCTCAAATCAAGACATGTTTTCAGGATTAATTTGTTACTACTATTATTAGTATTCTCAAACGGTATTTTAATGAGTCAGGAGCAAGTTTGTGATCAAGTGATCAAAGGTAAGGTCATGGATCTTGTCACTGAAGAGCCACTGCCTTTTGCAACCGTAAGTATATTAGAAACTGGTCAGGGTGTTGCTGCAGATGAACATGGAGAATTTGTTATCAATAATGTCTGCGATGAAGAATTCCATTTGGAGGCACGTTTTCTTGGTTATAAGTCCATCGAACACCACCATGACTTCCATCACGATGATCCGATGATTTATATGGCACCAGATGAAACATTATTAGAAAGTGTTGTTATCGAAGGTTCTCGACTGGATGCATTCAAATCATTAGCCATACAAAATTTAGAAATTGATAAAGTTGCTCTATTAAGTACTACGATTGGAGATTTGACAGAAAAGGTATCTGGCATATCTACCCTTAAAACCGGATCTAACATTTCCAAACCAATCGTGCATGGCTTGCATTCTAATCGAGTCTTAGTGATGAATGATGGTCTAAGACATGCCTATCAAGTTTGGGGAGACGGACATGCTCCTGAAATAGATCCGTCTCATGTCAATGAGATTGAAGTTGTCAAAGGAGCCGGAACTGTCAAGTATGGTCCAGAAGCATTGGGTGGCGTTATTTTGTATAATTCCAAAAGACCTGTACTCGACCAAAAACTCAATGGCTCTATTGGATCTTCTTACCAAACAAATGGAAGAGCATATAGTGGTCAAATTAACATGGAACAAGGGTCCCATCGTTTTGCCTGGAATGCAAGTGGCTTTGGAATTAGACAGGCTGATCTCGAAGCGCCTAATTATAATTTGTCAAATACAGGAAAAAGAGAAACAGGAGGTAGCTTCAATGCTCTATTCCACCAGCCAACATTAGAACTTGAAGTCTCGGGTAGTTATTTGGATCAGGAGCTTGGTGTGTTACGTGGATCACTGGTTGGCAATCTTCAAGACTTACAAAATGCGATTGATCGTGGTACTCCAAGTCCAACGTTCGACCCTACTTATGAAATTCAGAATCCTAAACACGAAACGCAACATGGCTTGCTAAAATCAAAACTGTCGATGTTTCTTGGAGACCATGTATTCAAATTACAGTACGGCATTCAACGAAATATCAGAAGAGAGTTTGACGTCAGAAGGGGCGAACTTAATGAGCGTCCAGTCATTGATTTAAAATTGCTCTCTCATACTATTGAGGCAGAATGGATTCAAGCTGCGAAAGGAAATTGGAGTGGCAATTCTGGTTTACAATTGTTTTCACAAAACAGTATCAATGAACCAGGTTCTAACCCCATCAATTTCGTTCCAGATTATTCTGTACTAAATGTTGGAGCTTATTCCATACAATCTTTAAAATTTGATGAATCTGTTTTGGAATTGGGTGTAAGACTTGATTATCAGACTCTGAGTGTTGTCGACACAATTAGAGATGTCACTATTTATTCTAATGATGTGAATTTTACGAATGCTACATTCACCTTAGGATTTCGAAAAGAGATCAATGAAAGACTATCTGTGTTTTCCAATCTTGGTACTGCATGGCGACCACCAAATGTTTCTGAACTGTATTCCTTTGGATATCATTTTTCACGTGTTCAATTTGGACTATGGCGGTACAATTTTGAGCCTAATATAACGACACCACTAACACGTGTATTTGATGAGACAGATCGAAATGTGCCTTCTGAAAGAAGCTTGAAATGGGTATCGGGGTTGGAATTAAAGACTAAAAAGATAAATGCTGAATTTATCTTCTACATCAATAGAATTAATGACTATATCTTTTTGAGACCCTTCGGCATTACCACGAATGTTGCTGGCACCTTTCCGTTTTTCATTTTTAGTCAAACCAACGCACTCTTTATTGGAAGTGATTGGGACCTACGATATAAGCACTCAGAATATCTGACTTCTGAGGCAAAATTCTCTTACGTCTATGCAAATGAGACTGAGAACGATCAAGCCTTAATTGAGATTCCGCCACTTAACATTAATTATGCTTTAGAATATACTAGAGAACAATGGGGATGTGCTTTACAACTCGAATACATGACCGAACAATGGCATGCGCCTGGAGTCATAGAACCTGCCTCATTCCAAAATGGAGGAGTAGAATTTAATCCAGATGAGATCTTTGATTTTACGAATCCTCCTGAAGATTATTTTCTCGTTGGAGCAAATGTCAATTATCGATATAAAGCATTAAGTTTCGATCTGAGTGTTCAAAATCTATTCAATACGACTTACCGCTCATATACAGATCGCTTAAGATACTTCTCAGATGCTTCTGGAAGGAATTTCTCTTTTACAGTTGCTGTCGACTTTTAGTAACAATTAAAAAATAAGTGTGGCATTTAGACGAACTTATTTTGAAATCAGACAAGGCAAAAAGCGCAACCATAGCCAAAGCTAAGGTGAGCATTTTTAAGGCAGTATGGTTTTAAAAGAAGAAGTATAAATGTCACAAATTGTCTTTTAAATGTTACTTAACTACATCTTTGTTGCATAAAACCAATTAATGCAAGTATATTGCATTAAGTTTTTAAAAGATTTAATTTCAAAGTATGAAAACCATAAAATTAATACCTTATTTATTCTTGTTACTTACCCTTGGGTTCATCGTAGGTTGTGGAGATGACGATGATATGGAAATGGAAATGGAGATGGAGAACGAAGAGGAAGAAGAAATTTCCCAAGTTACTCTAACTTTTATACCTGACAACGACGAAGATCCGATTGTTGCCACATGGTTTGATGCTGATGGAGAAGGAAGTGGCGCACCAACAATCGATGATATCGAATTAGAAGAAGGTGTCACCTATACATTAGATCTAGTACTTACGAATACGCTAGGAAGTACTGATGAGGATATTACCGAGGAAATTAAAGCAGAAGATGATGAACATATGTTCTTCTTTGGTTTCACAGATGGTATTTTTTCTGACCCTTCTGGGAATGGAAACCTGGATAATCGAAACGACCCTGTTAACTATAATGATCAAGATGCTAATGGAAACCCAGTTGGTCTTTCAACGACATGGACTGCTGGAGAACATTCAGAAACTCCAGGCGAATTTAATCTTGTCTTAAAGCATCAGCCTGATATTAAATCTGCAACTTCTGGCTCTACAGATGGCGGTACAGATGTGGATATTACCTTCTCGCTGTCAATTGCAGAAGGTGACGGACACGATGAAGAAGAGGAAGTGATTAATTCGATAGTCCTTACATTCACACCCGACAACGGTGAAGAAGCTGTAACGGCAACTTGGTTTGATGAAGACGGTGAAGGTGTTGCCAGTCCAACTGTAGAGGACATAGATTTAGAAGAAGGTGTCACCTATACTATGGAAATCACACTGACCAATACACTTGGAATGGAAGACGAAGATGTGACAGCAGAAATTAAGGAAGAAGACGATGAGCATATGTTCTTTTTCTCCTTTACTGATGGCATCTTTGCCGATCCAACAGGAGATGGAAATGCAGACAATAGAACTGATCCAATTAACTACAATGATCAAGATGCCAATGGAAATCCAGTTGGTCTGTCTACGACCTGGACAGCTGGAGAGCATACAGAAATGGCTGGCGAATTTAATATCATCCTAAAGCACCAACCCGATCTAAAAACGGCAACTTCGGATGCTAGCGTCGGAGGTACAGATGTGGATATTACTTTCCCTATAGAAATAGTAGAGGAAGGTCACGGCCACAATGAAGAGGAAGAGGTGATTAGTCAAATCGTCTTGACCTTTACACCATCTGGCGGAGGAGATGCCATAACAGCAACTTGGTTTGACAGTGATGGAGAAGGTGTCGGTAGTCCAACCATAGATGATATCAATCTTGTTGCGAATACAGATTATGACATGACTATTACTCTAGCGAATACCTTAGGCACAGAAGATGAGGATATCACTGCAGAAATTATGGAAGAAGACGATGAGCATATGTTTTTCTTCGAATTCACAGCAGACATTTTCTCCAATCCTTCGGGAGATGGAAATGTAGATAATCGTCCTGATCCGCTAAATTATAATGATCAAGATGCAAATGGAAATCCTGTTGGCTTATCAACTAACTGGACGACAGGTGGAGCGACAAGTTCAGCAGGAAATTTTAGAGTTATACTGAAGCATCAGCCTGATCTTAAAACAGAGACATCAGATTCGACGGTTGGGGGTACGGATGTTGATATCAGTTTGCCAATTAATATACAGTAAAAGACATTTGGATAAAAAGGCATTTTAGGAGATTCCAAAATAGGAGTTGGGAAAAAGTCTGTTGTCCTATGATATATTCCTGCACGCGTTTACTTTGGTCAGCTTTTATCTTTTAGAAATGTAAAAACCGGACTATGATTTTTTAATACAAGCTATTTGTTTCAGATCGGTAATTTCTTTGTACTGCTGGAGTGTTTCGGCTTCCTTTATTTATATGCTTTTTAATGGTGTGAAAATCATGCAAATTCTTTCTTGTATATTAATTTGAAGTTAATATAGTTGCTTGGGTTTTGTTCAAACGTCAGTTTGTGAATTAACCCGATTATTACATTTTCAATTTAATAGAGGAAAATTCTTCTGGCATCTATTTCTTAATAATAAAGTTGTAAGACAGTAGTCTATCACAGCTGGCATGCTCATAATAGAAAAAATAAGCCTTTATAAGGCCTTTCTTTTTATCCATAATTGACATGCATCGCTTAAAATTATATGACAGAGATATCAGTGAGAATTCTATATCTTTCATTAATGTGTGAGTAAAGCCCCACTCTATAAACATAAGTCTAAAATTTTTACAAACGCATATTTTTTGCAACAGCGTTGCATTTAAAAATATAATTATTTTTGTTTTGATTTACATTGAAACATTACTTGATCTTGATAATTTTTAAACCTTCAGTGTTTCTATTTCTTACTAATTTCAAAATGTGTATTTTTACAATTGATTACTTAACTCAAAATATAGAATATGCCATTTGACATAGATATGCTCAAAAAACACTATGCTTCATACGCTGAGAGGGTTGATAAAGCAAAAAGTGCACTACAAAGACCATTGACCTTATCAGAGAAGATTTTGTATTCACATTTACACGAAGATTCTCCGCTAAAAAACTATGAGAGAGGCAAAGACTATGTTTTCTTCGCTCCTGATCGCGTAGCTATGCAAGATGCAACAGCTCAGATGGCTTTACTACAGTTTATGATGGCAGGAAAAGATGCTGTCGCAGTACCATCGACAGTGCATTGTGATCACTTGATTCAAGCAAAAGTAGGAGCAGGGACAGATTTGATTGCTGCGAATAATGTCAATAAAGAAGTTTATGATTTTCTGGAAGCGGTATCTGATAAATATGGACTTGGATTTTGGAAACCAGGAGCTGGAATTATTCACCAAGTGGTATTAGAGAATTATGCGTTTCCTGGAGGAATGATGATTGGTACAGATTCTCACACACCAAATGCTGGTGGATTAGGAATGATTGCTATTGGAGTAGGTGGAGCAGATGCAGTTGATGTCATGGCAGGAATGGCATGGGAACTAAAAATGCCAAAACTCATCGGAGTCAAATTAACTGGTAAGTTGAGCGGCTGGTCATCTCCAAAAGATGTCATTTTAAAAGTAGCTGGGATATTGACAGCCAAAGGAGGCACAGGAGCTATTGTCGAATATTTTGGTCCTGGAGCGATCTCTATGTCTTGTACTGGAAAAGGTACAATTGGAAATATGGGTGCAGAGATAGGTGCGACGACCTCTACTTTTGGATACGATGAGTCAATGGATAGATATTTGAGAGCGACTGACAGAGCTGAGGTTGCTGATTTAGCAAATGGGGTTAAGGAGTATTTGACCGCTGACGCGGAATGTTACGCGGAGCCAGAAAAATACTTTGATCAGGTAATAGAAATAGATTTGACTACACTAGAGCCATTATTAAACGGTCCATTTACGCCAGACCTAGCGACACCAGTTTCACAAATGGCTGCTGCAGCTGAAAAGAATGGCTGGCCGACAGATTTAGAATATTGTCTAATTGGTTCCTGCACAAACTCTTCATATGAAGATATATCCAGAGCTGCATCAATTGCAAAACAAGCAGCAGAAAAAGGAATTAGAGCAAAATCAAAACTAACAGTAACACCAGGTTCGGAGCAAGTGCGCTATACCATAGAACGCGATGGTTTGATTGATACATTAGAAGGAATAGGAGCTATGGTTTTCGCTAATGCATGTGGTCCTTGTATCGGACAATGGGCAAGATTTAGTGATCCGATGAATGCGCCTAAAAATAGTATCGTACATTCATTCAACAGAAATTTCTCAAAGAGAGCGGATGGATCGCCTAATACGCATGCCTTTGTAGCATCACCAGAAATAGTAACAGCAATTGCATTATCTGGAACATTAGGATTCAATCCATTGACAGATACATTGACAAATGAAAATGGAGAAGAAGTAAAATTAGATCCACCAACTGGATACGAATTGCCACCAAACGGATTTGATGTCAAAGATGCTGGATATAATCCACCTGCAGAAGATGGTAGTGGTATTGAAATAGAGGTAGACCCCAATTCAGACAGAATACAGTTGCTGACACCATTCAAGAAAATCAAACCAAATCAAATGGTTGATATGAAGGTCTTATTAAAGGCTAAAGGAAAATGCACAACGGATCACATTTCTATGGCTGGACCATGGTTGAAATTTAGAGGCCATTTACAAAACATCTCTAACAACTGCTTTATTGGAGCAATCAATGCGTTTAATGATAAAGCCAATTCTGTAGCAAATTATGTTGACAGTAAGGATGAGGCAGAGTTCATGGCTGTTCCTGATTCAGCTAGAAAATATAGAGACGCAGGCATTGGAACAGTTGTGTTCGGAGAAGATAACTACGGTGAAGGATCGTCAAGGGAGCATGCAGCAATGGAACCAAGATTCTTAGGCGTGAATGCTGTGATCGTGAAGTCTTTTGCCAGAATACACGAGACAAACCTTAAAAAACAAGGTATGTTGGGGCTTACATTTAAGAATCCAGCAGATTTTGATCATATCAGACAAGATGACTTAGTCTCTATATATGGATTCGAAAATATGGCTCCAGGAAAGACCTTATTGGTTCATTTGAAACACAAAGACGGTTCTGATCATTATTTTGAGGTGAATCATACGTATAATCAAGCTCAAATCGATTGGGTAAAATCTGGATCTGCATTGAATAAAATTAGAGAAGAAGCAGGTGTAGCATAGTAATTAAACGTTAAACATGATTATATATTAGATTATTTATAATATATTCGCCAAATAATAACAAACAAAACCTAAGTTATGTGGAAAGAATTTAAAGAGTTTATATTTACTGGGAATGTTATCGATTTTGCGATAGCTGTAATCCTAGCTGGAGCCGTAGGGCTAGTCGTCACAGGATTTGTGAATGACATCATCATGCCGATCGTTGGTCAAGCTCTTGGCGGAGCAGATTTCTCTAATTTGAAGTATGTTCTAAATCCTGCATCTGGTGTAGAAGGCACTGAAGGATATGTGGCTGAGAATGCTATCCGATGGGGAAGTTGGGTTAATTCTATTATCAATTTAGTGATTGTAGGATTTGTCTTATTTATGCTAGGTAAAATGAAGATCAAGTTCATGGGCGCTGCTCCTGATCCAGATCCGACAGCAGACCAAGTATTATTGACGGAGATCAGAGATTCTTTAAGCAAATAATCAGAATCGAATAAAACGAAAAAGGCCTGTAGTTTTCTGCAGGCCTTTTTTATTTTTAGAAATTTGTTGGTGTTGTAATTATATTATTCTCATAGATGACAACCATTAATGTCAATGAGGAATGTCGCCATGGGTTCTACTTCAAAAGTAGGGAGTAACACTGCGAAATCTGAAACGCGAAACTCAATAGAATCTCTAACTGTTCCATGTGAGTGAATCGTTTGATGGTAGTAACGATTTGTTACGATAGGAATATCATTCAAACTAATTGTACCACTAGAATTACAATCTTCTGTGACGAAAATTTTCCGATTGGGTAAAATATCAAAGTATTTATCAACAATGCCTGAAGGCCATGAGATGATTAATGAATCGATGATACTAGCAGATCCGATCCCTATATGAAATGTTTGGCTTTCTTGTGCAAGATACGCTTGACCAGAATGAGTGTATCTGCTATATCTCATTCCATTGAAATGCGCATCAATCCAGACGCCGATAGCATCTTTATTTGAAATTGTCCCTGTTGCATCATTTTGAATATAATTTCCAACATTGGGTGTTTGATTTTCAAAGTAGAGGATAGAATCATTTACAATAGCTATAGTCACTAAATCAAGTTTGCCATCATTATTAAAGTCTCCATATGTAACAGCATAAGACTGAGTTGTATCTCCTGGTAAAATATGTTCAGTGAATACAATGGTTGGGGCTGTTCAGAAATAAACGATTGGGATGATTGGAAGGATCATAATCGTTGGACACATAGAGATCTTGCCAGCCATCATTATTATAATCTGCAAATATTCCTCCCCAGCAGATTTCGTTAAAAGCAGTCCCTGTTTGTGCTGTGACATCGCTAAATGTTTTATCACCATTATTTTTGTACAGGACATTTCCATTAAAGCCATTGGTCACATACACATCTAAGTGCCGATCATTATTTATATCACCGACCCCAACATTCATCGCGCACACAACTGTATCACTATTTGAGCTAGCACTGACATCAGTAAAATTACCCATACCATCATTTTCATATAATTTGTTTGACCAAACTTTATCTATACTCACGTAAAGGTCTGCATCCAAATCAGAGTCATAATCAAAAAAACCAGTTGCTAGAGTTGGGCCAAAATCTCCTTGGGTTCCTGTTGATACTGTTATATCACTAAATGTATTGTCTCCGTTACTGATAAGGAGATGGTTTTGACAAGAATTGCTACAAAAATTTCCATAGTATAAATCAAGGTATCCATCTGAGTTTATATCCCCAAAACTTGCGCTCGATGTTTTTGAGATTTGATTTGGAATACCACTTTGGTTAGTAATATCTGTGAAAGTTAAATTTCCTGAATTTTCGTAGAGTCGATTAACACCATCATAATTGCCTACAAATAAATCTAAATCTCCATCGTTATTTATGTCTGCCCAAAGGACAACTTTTTGAAAATCAGTATTAGCAATTCCAAGTGACACTTGTCGAAATAATTGACCATTTACATTTTCGTAAAACAATATTGTCTGACCTTCTTCTGTGCCAATCGTCAAGTCATCAAAACCATCCTGATTGAAATCAACATGACTGACTCCAAACCCAATAAAACCATTACCTGGAATTGCTGTCAAGCCTAATTCAGTTGCTTTCTGCTGGAAGGTAACCTGAGCAGATAAAGCACCAATTAGCATTAAACAAATATAGAATGATGTCAAATATTTCATGTGAAGGTGAATTGTTGAAACTATAACTAAGATAGATAAATCCTAACAATAGACTCTTGTAAAGAATAAAAGTGTATCAAAACCAATCAATGTGCAAATAGTCAAAGTATGCCGGATACACAAAAGTCTTTATATTCTTCAATCTATTATTAATTGAATAAATACTTATATTTTTGTCTATGAGAAAAATCGAACATATTGGTATTGCAGTAAAAGATATTGAAAAAAGCAATGCGCTGTTTTCAGCACTATTTAATGTGGACGGTCCTTACAAAGAAGAAGCTGTGGAATCAGAGTATGTCAAAACATCTTTTTTCAGAAGTGGGAATAATAAGATAGAACTGGTACAAGGATTAAATGAAGACAATGCTATCTCAGCATTTATTACCAAACGCGGCGAAGGTATTCATCACATAGCTTTTGACGTTCCTGACATTAAAAAGGAAATGATGAGACTTAAAGAACAAGGGTTTACATTATTAAATGAAGAGCCAAGAAAAGGTGCAGACAATAAATTTGTATGTTTTATCCATCCCAAATCCGCAAATGGCGTACTCATTGAACTCTGCCAGGAAATCCCTTCTTAGTGGATTATACTCTTGCAGAATATTCAATCATTATTTTTGGAAGCTTTATTGCTGGTTGTATCAATACCCTTGCCGGTAGTGGATCTGCGATCACCTTAGCCATTCTTACAGAAGTGATGGGCTTACCTGGTAATATAGCTAATGGTTCTAATCGAGTCGGTGTTGTCGCTCAAGGCAGCATGACGAGTTATGTTTTTTATAAGAATGGTAAGCTGGATTTTAAGGAAAGTAAGCTTATTATTTTATTAATTTCTGTCGGAGCGCTCATTGGTGTTTATGTTGCTACACATATATCAAATGATCAATTTAGAGAAGTTTTTAAATATTTAATGATTAGTATGTTATTAATCATCCTTATTCGTCCAAAGAGATGGTTGACCGCAAATAATGTATCGATTGCCCAGCCAACAATATTGACGGCGCCATTATTTATTGCACTAGGTTTTTATGGCGGATTTATTCAAATGGGAATGGGTATTTTTTGTCTAGCCTTATTCGTTTTGGTATCAAAGTATGACATTATTACGGCGAATGCACTTAAAGCTTTTGTTGTCTTTTTTTATTCAATTTTTGTGATTGCCATTTTTCATTATAATGGTTTAATTGATTGGCAAGCAGGAAGCATACTCGCTATTGGTCAAATGATTGGAGGATACGTTACAGCACAATTTGCCTCTAAATATAAAAATGCTGATGTCTGGGCTTATCGAGTATTGGTCATTATCGTTATACTTGTCATACTGAGACTTTTTGGCGTGTTTGGATAAATTACTATAAATGGATATTATGACTAGTTGTCTTTTCAGGCATACCATCATGTGAAAAAGCGGCTAATTCCTAAAGTCGTGTGCTGGAGTTATCTTTAATATATGGAAGACTTAATAACATTATTAGTGCCTCAGGAGGTACTAACCCATTTTAAATATGAAAGATTTGAGCAAGTGAGTGGAGTGAT
>Ga0209187_1002227_pt1 | contig 19078 bp, 14 predicted proteins | sample BantaG_FD_187430 | JGI IMG/M metagenome (GOLD analysis project Ga0209187, IMG submission 187430) | Marine algal microbial communities from Bantry Bay, Ireland - BantryBay_4 metaG (SPAdes) (version 2) | ecosystem: Host-associated > Algae > Red algae > Unclassified | place: Bantry Bay, Ireland...
ATTGGTATTTTTTCTTCCAATAGTAGATTTACAAGTAAAGCGGTGAAAGGATTTAAAACAGAAACACTGGTTTCGAGTCCATCCTCATCTACGATTTCTTTGTACATTTCATAAATTTCTTCTTCCGACTTTGTACCGGGAAAAGTATAAAAATAATCGTAGGCCATGAGGGCTTTATAGTCACTTGCCTTGTCGGGATAGCACTCTACCGCTTGTTCATAAAGGTCAAATATTTTTTGTTGATACGCCGCTTTTTGCTCAGGAGTCGTACCTTCTTCGTAAGTAATCAAGTATTTATAAATTTTGGCGCCATCCATGTAGTGTGCATCCCGGCGACCGTCGGCGGCGGGTGCCATTTTATAGACCTTTTCCCATAGGGGTAAGGCGGCTTTATAGTCTTTGAATTTCATCTGATCCCGGTAAAGTACGTGAGCTTCCATTGCTTCGTCCTCAAAAGATTCGTTGACCCATTTTTGACAAGGGCTGAGGTTGTCCATGTTAACGGGAGGTTTAACTTTAGTAGCCGTCACCGTTTCCTGGGTGGCTTCGGTTGTTTTAGGTGTACAGGCGTAGATAAGCACCACAACGGTACTCAAGACTAAAAATAGTGCAGTATTAATTCGTTTCATGATTAGATGTTTGTAGTATAAAGTATGAAAGTAGTTATTGTTGTACCACTACCCGATAGAAAGTAGCCAAAATTAAAACTAAAATTAACAATTTGTATCCAGTTATGGGGGGAATAGATAGAAATTCCCAAATAAAAGCTTGAATTTAATTCAATATATCAAATGGCAATACCCTTTGTCCTAATTGAGACTTTTTTAGTATTCGTTGCATAAAAAAAGCTCCGTCTTGTATTAAGACGAAGCTTTTAAGAAAAATTTATTTTTAAAAATTATGGCAACCTGTTATTTAAAGCTAACTCTAACGGTCTCCCCGATCCAACAGCCTACTCTAACGCTGTCTCCTGCCTTGATTCCCTGCATAAAACCATCTTTCTTTTCAGGTTTGGAACCTGCGTATTTTCCGATTTTATTACCAGCCTCGTCCGCTACGGAAGGATCGATTGATCGACCATAAGCGTACTTGTCAATTGCTGCCAAAACAGCCATTCGCTGATTCCAGTCGTTACCACAACTACGGGCAGAAGAAGCGTAAAGATCGCCAATCAACATGTAAGGTCGTCCCCAGTTAGGGCGCATCTTGGCAGCATCAAGAGCAGTTGCACGTGCCGTGCTGTACTGCTTTAATTTACGTCCCTGAATAGAGGCGATAGAAAACATATATCCCGCTTTCTTTTCAGGATCTGTTTCTGCATCGGCTGCTTCCTGATATTTGGCAATCGCTCCGGCGTTGTCTCCCTGATCGTATAATTTTTTGGCAATACTCGCCGGGTTATTTGCTTCGAATTCGGCCACTCGATTAGCATTTTCCTTCTGCGCCCAAACCGCATATTTGCCTTCCAGTTCCTTTAATAAAGGAACCGTATCCTCACAACCCTGTCGCTTCAATTTACGGATTGTATTTTCGATTAATTCAATATTCTCCGCATCCTGACGGTAAGCAGGTTCTAATTGTTTTACAAAATAATCACAATCGAAAATATTATTTGCAATCCGGTCAAAAACTCCGTTCATAGCATCTTTTGCCTGCGTCCAACGATCTGCTACCGCAGCATTGTTTGCAATATTATGATCGGCAATCGCATTCAGCTGATCATACACACCACGAGCAGCGGCCTTATCCATCTTTTCGTTAGCAAACTGATTTACGACCACCGTTGCGTAAGGAACAAGAATAATATCTTCAATATCGTTACCCGCTGCTTTCACGGTATTTTCCAGTGCGCCTTGCAGCATAGCATCTGGTTCAGGAACATATTTTTGGTAATAATAAAATACGTTGTACGCTTTACGTCCCGTGAGATATGCTTCCTGGCCATCTTCGCCGTAGCAAGTGATCTGCTCATCGTAAAGTTTAAGAATACGATCTACCAGTTGCTGCTTTTCCGCCTCGTCGGTAGTTTTATCGAGTTTAATTTTTAAAATCTTACGACCATCTGCGTAATGCAGATAGTTTTTACCATTAGCAGCTGGCGCAATAGTGTAAGCTTTTTCCCAGTTTTCGTAGGCTTCCATCAAGTTTCCTGCTTTAACGGCATCCCGGTAGAGCTGATGAGCTATCAGTCCGTCCTCTCCCTTGGGAGATTCGTCGAAAGTACTACACTGTGCCGACAAGGCAACAGAGAATAGAGAAAACACGGCTATGGTGCAAGCCAAGATTAAATTTTGTCGCTTTTTCATAATTAATAAAATTTTCGTTTAAGAAACCAATCGTTATTATTTAATGTGAAGCCTACAGTTACCTTACCATAAGTTTCTTTAATTGTATTATTTCCGGATAATTGTCCGATCTCCAGAGCAAAGTTAATAAAAGATGGAGGTCTTTGTCTACTTATGACTGGCAAACGCATACCAAAGGTAACACCGAGATCTGTTAAACTTTTGTCAAAACTTCGGGGATCCTTCCCATAATAGACGCCCGCCTGATAATTAATTCTCTTCCAAAAGCTTCCAATTGAGTTAAAATCAGGGGTAATATTACCTCCAGCAGCGAGTCTCCACGAGTTACTTAATTCTTCTGATGGACGAACTGGATTGCGGTAATTACTCCACGCGGTGGTCTTAAAATCAATCCCTGCCCCGCCTCTATTTACCTTTTCATAATAAATACCCACACCAAAATCCGCTGGTAGTTTACCTTTTAGCTGTGTATTTTGGGTATCGACAATGGTATCCCGTAGTGGATTGACAGAACTAGCTCCGTATACTGCGTTAACCCGCTCTTTAAATTGACTGGCGTTAAAATCCACATTATTACCACTATTACCGTAGACCCCAAAAGTCAGATACTTCCCATTACTCTTCTTTTCACCATCTTTCAACGCTTTAAAAGCATACCGATATTGAAGGCCTAGATTCCAAATGATCCCACCGATACTAAATTCGTCTCTAAAATTATTAAAGTAAGCAGATTCGAGCGTTTGGTAGGCGTTGGTTTGATCCGTGGATACTTTTCCAAAAAGATACCCGAAGTTAAATCCGGCAGAAAGATTATTGTAACGGACAGCATTGCCCCAGTGTACCTTAAAGGTTCCTCCATTTCCCTCAAACTCGTTGTTAATGACCTCCCCCTCTAGAGTCTGATCTTGAGATATGAAACGATAACCCACATTAGAAAAAGGCAAAAAGGAAATATTCATTCCCCAGTACCAAGGAGACTTTATAGGATTGGCCGCCCGGTTTTTGGGATTTTTGGTAGGAAATGCCAGGGAGATATAATCCAGATTTCCAGTATAAATGGTTTGACTTCCCTCCGTACCGGACAAAATAGTTCGCTTGACATTTAGCCCTACATCAAAGGCTGTCAATCCTAAGAAAGCGTAAGAAGCTGGATTAATCGTATTAATATGAAAGGGGTCGTTGTAAGCAGCGCCGAGACTTCCCATACCACGAGCATGAGAAAAAGCAGGATTGACCAAATCACCCAGACCAATCCGGGAAAAAGGGGAATTAATTTTTGGCTGAGCAAAACTGTAAGTGGTCACCCCGATTAAAAGGCACATGAAGACCCACAATTTTCTACTCCGATAGTTCGACATTATAGTTTAAAATTTTATTTAGTCCGGTCAGCACTAAATTTTGATTTACAAATATCCGGGTTTTCAGTTTTTTAGCAAAAAAAACAGCGTCCCCGCCTGTTAAAATAACGTTAATCTGTCCGTATTTCTCTTCATACCAACGGATAAAACCGCTTGCTTCCGCGATTGCTCCCAGCTGACCGCCGGTTTGCAGTGCGGTTTTGGTGTTATTTCCAACCAAATTCCGTACGCGTCCACGCTCTACCAATGGCAATTTGGCCGTAAAATGGTGCATCGCTTTAAATCTCATTTCAATACCGGGTGAGATACTACCACCGTAATAATCACCTTGCGCAGTAATCAGATCATATTTGATACAGGTACCCGCATCAATGACTAAATTATGCTGATCAGGATATTCGGCCAAAGCGCCTACTACGGCAGCTAAGCGATCTTTTCCCAGCGTTTGAGGAGTTTTGTAATGATTGTGAATGGGAAGAGCAGTTGTGGCATTCAGGTTGATATAGTAAAAATGCTTTTTAAAAAAATTATCTACCGGTTTTTTAAGGCCGCTAACTGTAGAAAGTGCGACGCGGGTAATTTTTTTTTGCTCGATCAATTCTTTTACCTGGCGTAACGTCCATTGATCCCAAATCATTTTTTTCACCAACCTGTGTCCTCTAAAAACGCCTATTTTGGTTCTCGTATTGCCAATGTCAAGAATAAGATTCAAATGTTTTTTTAGCTATTGGCTGTTAGCTATTAGCTATTGGCTTCTCTTCTATCGCGATTTTTTCGCTAGTGGAAAACCAAGTAACCAATGACCTAACAGGCGGTTTTGTTAAAGATGCTTTTTGTTAATCAATTGGCGTACGCATAAAAATGTACGCAAGGAATCAACTGCCAGCATCAATGTTTAAAATGTCTCGTCCCCGTCATCACCATCGGGATATTTTTTTCATTACAAAAATCAATACTCAGCTGATCTTTTACCGATCCTCCCGGCTGAATAACTGCTTTCACTCCTGCTTCCCAGGCAATCTCTACACAATCTGGAAACGGAAAAAATGCATCCGAAGCCATCACGACGCCATCTAACTCAAAACCAAAATGTTTGGCCTTGGTAATCGCTTGTTTAAGGGCGTCTACCCGCGAAGTTTGTCCACAGCCCATTCCTATCAACTGACGATTTTTAGCCAAAACAATCGTATTTGATTTTAGGTGTTTAGCACATTTATTGGCAAATAGCAGGTCGTCAATCTGCGCAATTGTCGGAGCTTCGTTGGTCGCTATTTTAAAATCTTCTTCCACTTCTGTTTTTAAATCCATCTCTTGTTCAATTACGCCATTGAGTAAGGTCTTAAAAGATTTTTTAGAAACGTAGAAATCTTTTATTTTCAACAAAATCCTTTTCTTCTTTTTCGATAATAATTCTTTTGCTTCATCCGTAAATTCAGGAGCAATTAATACTTCGTAAAATATTTTATTGATTTCTGTCGCTGTCGCTAAATCTATGGTTTGATTAGCAATCAGAATGCCTCCGAAGGCAGAAACGGAGTCACCAGCCAGTGCTGCCTTCCAGGCCTTCAATACCGTTTCGCGGGTAGCAATACCACAGGCGTTGGTGTGTTTGAGAATAGCAAAGGTTGGATTATCAGATTTAAACTCTGCCATCAAACTTACTGCTGCGTCAATATCTACCAGGTTATTATAAGAAATCGGTTTACCACCGAGGCGTTCAAATACTGCATCAAAATCTCCGTAAAAATTTCCTTTCTGGTGTGGATTTTCACCGTACCGTAAAGGCTGCGAGGAGTGAATACTTTGCTTAAAAACGGTATCGTCCGAATCTTCATTAAAATAATTAAAGATCGCTACGTCGTAATTAGAAGAGACTTTAAAAGCTCGACGGGCCAGTTCTTTACGGTCTGCCAGGGTCGTCGTCCCTTTATTTTCTTTTAGCAACTGCTCGATCATTTGATATTCGTCGCGACTAGGCACCACTACTACATCTCGATAATTTTTGGCGGCAGCCCGAATCAGGGAAATACCTCCGATGTCAATTTTTTCAATAATCGTCGGCTCGTCATCCGTAGCAGCTAATGTTTCTTCAAAAGGATACAAATCCACGATCACCAGGTCAATTTCCGGAATATCATACTCGGCCAACTGGGCCAGATGTCCTTCTTCCCGACGAGCCAGTAATCCGCCAAATACCTTTGGATGCAAAGTTTTTACCCGACCATCGAGAATCGAAGGATATTCGGTAATATTTTCTACTGCTTCGACTACAACACCTAAATTTTCGATAAATTTTTGGGTTCCACCCGTAGAGTATAATTTTACTCCTTGCTCGTCCAACAGCCGTACGATGGGCGCTAATCCTTCTTTGGAAAATACAGAAATGAGCGCAGATTTGATCTTTTTAGGCGTAGCCATAAGTAATAGTTTTAATATAAAAGATACAAGGTCGTGAAATGAAGGTGCAAAGATACAGTTAAGAAGGGGAAAGGCAAAATTTTTATACAATTGGCGGACGATGGGCTTTTTTCTCTTCTTTCGTGATTGGCTTTCAGTGGGCGGACAATCGGCGCTCTTCAATCGGTGAGGGTCTTTGGTAAGGTGAGAATTGGTTTTTGATATTAATGTTAATAGACTATTGAACGTGCCTATTTGACAGCCAAACACGCTAAGAGAGCGCCAATCGAAAGCCCGTTTAATTTGTTATTGAGATTGAAATCTCTACGGATCCTTAAATATTTCCACCAATCGCTTCACCCCTTTTTGATTTTGGGGTAGAAAAAAGGAGTGTTGAATGTCATTACGCTCGCGACTGGTTAGGTGGAAGGTCATGGAGGCCATTTCGTTGTCTTTACTGGGGCGGTAGATAAATCGGATTATTTCGAACATATCCTCTCCCAATATTTCAAATATATAGCCCAGATTGGTGTCTTGCTCATATTCCTGTAAAGATAAAATTTGACCGGGGATACCGAGCGGATTGAGCAGACTGGAGATCATTCCCTGATTGTCGTTTTCGTCAATTTCCTGAATTTTATCTCGTCCTACCACCTGAACGAGCACAACACCGGAGGTATTTTCTTTGATCCAATCTTTAAAGACGTGTAAAAATCGGGTGGCGGACATGATTCCATAATTATCCCGAAAACCAGCATCCATAACTTCAATGGCGGGTTTGGTAGGTAGATAGACATTGGGCAGGATGTAAGGATAGGTAGCGTTCATCCGCAGAGCCGTCGTAAATTGTAGATCAGCGGCGCCGTGTTTTTCAAACATGGTCATAAAGTCTACGGCATCAACTTCCAGTGATCCTTTATTTGCTGCGCTAACCGGGGCTAGTGTCATGTAAGACAATCGATGCGGAGAAATGATCAAGCGACGACCGTCGTTGACAATTGAAGGAGTAATGAAAAGCATGGGGATCTTGGCTTCAAATTCCGGTTGATAATAGTCGCTGAGTTTTTTATTAAATACTCCGTTGGTATTTAGGGCCAATTGTTTTTCAAAAATATACCCACGGTCTTTGTAATAAGTATGACCATTTACCTGAAAAGTAGACCAGGGTAAAAACAGGTCATTGGAGATAATAGTAAAGGTGAGTGAGTTGAGCAGATCACTGGAAATATTTTCGATGTACTTTTTACCATAATAGGATTTTATCCGATTTTCTTTTTTGTTGAGCATCAGTTCGCGCAAGTATGCGGCACCCAATAATCCACCCGAGGCACCGGTCATCAAAGTGGTATGCTCCAGTAATTTTCCGTTGAGCAAGCTGTCAGATTCCTGGATAACCTGCATACTCCATACGGCGGCTTTCATCCCTCCTCCACTTACGCAGAAGATGGCCATTTTGGGTTTTTCGACCCCTTGGGAGGCCATTTTCTTTTTCCAGTTTTCGAGAATTTTGAGCGTATGTTTCTTGTCTCTTTCCCAATTTCCGTTATTACTTATATCCTGAAGATTTTTATAAGTATAATCTACCGGAGGTATTTTGTAGTCCAGTCCATATGCTCTATTTTCGTGGGTGAAGAGATCGAAACTGGAAAGATAATTTATTAAAAACAATACGACGACAAATAAAGTAAATCGCCATTTATCAAACCAGTACGTGATCGCACCCGTGATCGAAAGCACTACACAACCCAGGATAAAGATACTCGCCCCGGCGGGAATCCGAAAATATGGATTGTCAATCGCCAATCCCAGGCTAATCAATACGACCATAGCTATTAGTTGTACGACCAGCGCATTTAGATGATTTTGTTTAAAAACACCTAACAAGATACTGCTGTCATAATGCTCTACGTTACGCACCAAACGAGCTTTCATCTCTTCGGTAAGATAGGTATCTACGCGCCAGGTACTAATTCCAGTTTTTACGGTGGGTAGCTCTTCGAGGTGTCGTCCGGGACCAATGGATTTGAGTATGTTAGGCGGTATTTTTTTTCGTTTTTTTCTAAAACTAAAAATATCCTTATTGGTAAGCCTAAAATAAAATGAAGAAACCAAAACAAAGAACCCAACGCCCAGTGCAAAGCTTAGACAATGCCAGAAGATAGTGGATGCTTCGCGATATTCGTTGTAGGCTTGAAAATAAATAGTGTGCCCTAAATAGAGGACTAAAAAAGCCAATGGAATGATAAAATTATTGAGACAGAACTTGGTAAAAGGACGAGCCAAAGAAGCCAAAAAAGGAAAATGGTGCGCATCCAGCAAATAGGCGGTCAGATTCCAGGTTGTAAAAAAAGCACCGAATCCCAATCCTAAAAAAAAGTAACTCAAGCCACTTACCTGGCCGAGGTATTCTGGTGCCAGAAACAAATAACGAATACCAAACAACCGTCCTAGTTGTCCCGTCATCAGCAGGGCAATTAAAATCCAGGTGATGATCAACAGGAGATTGTTCCGTAGGTGTAAAATCACCAACTGAATAGGAAAAGAGTAAAAAATGTTAGCTAATAGCTTCTTCATTTCCGGTATTTATTTCAGGGCATCAAGACCTGAATCTCTGACCCTTTATGCGGTCGCTTTTACCATCATTATTCTTTGCTCATCGGTCGGGTAACTAGACTATCCTCCCTCTTCACGCATCGACTGATGATAAAATAGCCTTGCCTAAAGCATCATTTACTCAGGACTTGGTGCCCTAATCACTCGGATCAGTTCAATTTTAGTATCACTTACTACTTCCAGATTGAACTGATAATCATCCAGGGTGATTACTTCTCCTTTTTGAGGAATGGTTTCGTTGGTCATGACAATGTATCCGGACAACGTATGGTAATCCCCTTCGGGAAAATCAAGGTATTCATATTTTTCGTTAAGATAGCTTATTTCTAATCGTCCCGAAAATAAATACTCATACTCGCTTATCTGATCTTCTACGTATTCTTCCTGATCATGTTCGTCTTCAATCTCCCCAAATATTTCCTCCAGAATATCTTCCAGGGTAATGATACCAGAAGTTCCGCCAAATTCATCCACTACACAGGCGATATTAATTCTTTTTTTAATTAATAAATTCATTAAATCCCGGGCCCGCATCACTTCCGGAACGATCGGAATATCGATAACTATGTCCCGGAGTCGACGGGGATCATTGAGTAGTTGTTGGTGGTGTACATATCCCAGGACTCGATCAATATCTCCGTCTTTGGTCACGATGATTCTGGAGTGATAGCTATCCACAAATACCTGCCGTAATTCTTCCAGAGAGGCTGATACGTCAATGGCTTCTATTTCCTTACGGGGAATCATACATTCGCGTACTTTTATCTTTTTTAGGTGCAATGCGTTTTCAAATAATTCAGTATCAATTGCAATATCTTCTTCCGATTCAGATTCCACCAGGGTGTCGCGGATGAATTGTTCCAGGTCCAGTCGGGTAATAATATTAGCCGTATGTTCGATGGGGGTTTTTAAAACTGCTCCTAAAAAAAAGTTGGAGAGCTTGGTCATAATCCAGGCGGGAATCGCTAAAATGAACTGAAGAATACGAATTGGAACAGCGAGAAAATAAAGGATTTCGTCGGCAAAAAGTCGAAACAGGGTCTTGGGTAAAAATTCGCCAAAAATTAAAATGATGATCGTGACCAATAGCGTGTTTACCAGCAGCATCAGTGGTGCATCCGTCCCGATATTTAAATACTGATTGATCAATAAGGTAAGTGGAGCGGTAATGAGGGTGGTAAAAACAACGAGGGCAATATTGTTACCAACCAGCATGGTAGCCAAAAACTCGGCGGGTCGATCGTAAAAACCAGAAAGCATCCGAGCGCGGCGATTGCCTTTACTTCGCTTGAGCTCTATCCGTAATTTACTGGCTGATACAAAAGCAATTTCGGTACCAGAAAACAGGGCAGATAACAATAAAAAGATAATAATCGTTAGCAAGTGAGGGTATTGTATTATTGTTGAAGCGCTTCGCTTGTTGAGGTGTTTAATCTTTTATTTTTGATATTCAACTTATCTTGTTTTTTAGCTGACATAGATTTTTCTTAATTTTCCTTGTAGATAAATCTGTTTTATGCGATTTTTATACCTTTCAAAACGGGGCTTGATTATCAAATATAAACAAAAAACTACAAAGGCTCCTCCAGTCCTTCCACGGTCATTCGCCCGGTAGGATTAAATATTTTCCAGTGGTTAAAATCCTGATCGGCCTCAAATCCATAGCCGAAAAATTCTTCATCCGGTTTGGTAATTTTTACGAAGTGCGTGGTGTGAACTACTTTACGTTGATCATCCCAGATAAGTTCTTCGGTTCTGAGTTCTTCTCCTTTTCCACTTTTCCAGACGACGTCCTCCCGCACGATTACTTTACTCTGATTTTCTAGCCGAATGGCGTATTTAGCGGTCAGACTTCCCCGTGTTTGGCTGGAACCAGGTCTTAAAAATTCGATTAAAATTCCTTCTGGAAATTCTTCTTTGGGTTGGGTATGATCTACGTAGCGCAACATTTTGGGACCGCTCACCCGAACCCGAACCACCGCAGAATCACTGTACAAAAGTTGCACGTCTCTGGCTTCTTCAATTTTTACCTGATCCTTTGAAAATAAAGCGTTTACGGCTTCCAGGTCATTTTCACAACTTACAAAAACGAAACCTAAGCAGACCAATAAGTAGCTGAATTTTATCATTATTTTTCTTTATAAATATATGCGCTTGTAAATAATGAGTAGAAAAAAGTAATGCCAACTGGCTAACAATCATCTCAAGATCGTAATATCACCCTCGTAGGGTACCGATACCCCATCAATAAAATCCACAATGATATAATAAACGTAAACACCAGGTTGCATTTGTTGATTTTTAAAAATACCATTCCAGCCCATCGTCGTAGAGTTCAACGGTAAATTCTCCCCTTCGTACATTAACGCTCCCCAGCGGTTAAAAATTCTCATCAACTGAATTTGCTCCGCACCAGGATTTCCAAAAGCAGTAAAAATATCATTGTTCCCATCGAAATTAGGACTAAAGGCATTCGGAATATAGATGGGCCGATTTTTAGTAACCCGGACCGTCACCGAATCCACCGCCATACAACCTGTACTATCCACCACGGTAATCGTATAGATATCGGTATTCAGAGGTGACAAAGTTGTAGAGGGGCAATCAATACAATCTAATACCGCCGTGGGAGACCAACTGACCGCTACTGGTCGCCCAAATGGAAGCACAAAACTGGATATGCTGGCCGGGAATCCTAAATTAACGGTCGTATCTCGTCCTGCATCTACTATTAGTTCTTCCGGTTCTGAAATAGTAGCATCTACCGTCGCGATACAACCTTCCATATCCATTACATAAACTGGAAAAGTACCCGCTGTGATGTCCTGCAAAACTGAATCCGTCGTAAAATTCAAACTATCCAGACTATAACTATACCCCGGCACTCCTCCCAATCCAGCGACACTTACAGAACCCGTAGAATCGCCGAAACATAAAACATCTTCCACGCCCGTAACATTGACAAACAAACCAGCTGGCTCAATAATATTAATGGAATTTTCCATCGTACAATTATTCGCATCCGTAACTGTGACGGTCGCCAATCCTGGTGTCAATCCAATGGCCAAGGTATCCATCGTTGCATTCGCATCATTCCATAAATAGGTGTAGTCCCCTATTCCTCCGGTGACCGATACCGAAGCCATTCCATCATCCGCCAAAAAACAACTGATGGGTACTGCCGAAAGTGACAAGTCCAAAGCTGCGGGTGGAATTACTTCTACAATTGTATCGCCTACACAACCACTCGCATCCCGAAACTGCACATTAAACAAGCCACTATTCAAACCCGTGAACATATTGTTGGTAATAAATCCATTTCCATCGTTATAATCAAACTCAAATGGTGGCGTTCCATTGGTAATATCAAAAATTACGCTTCCTTCATTACTATCAAAACAAAGTGGAGGCGTTACTACTGGCATTCCGGAATTTAGGACCAACTCCAGCTCTCTGACATCTACGGCCAGGATTAACTCACAGCCAGCCGCATCCGAAATGGTCACATCATATATATCTACCCCGATATTGGTTATCATATTTGTAGTATTTCCATCTTCCCAGACATATTGGTACGGCATCACCCCGCCCATGGTTGTCAGCACCACCGCACCGTCCATTCCGCCCGCACAAGCAGGCATGGTAATGTCTGTGGTAGTTGTCAGTGCCGCGGGTGCTCCTACCATAAAAGATAGCGTTGTGTCGCAACCCACCCCATTGGTAATGGATACTTCGTAAGTTCCGGTGAAGAGATTATTAAGATCGGGTGTAGTTGATCCATCTTCCCAATCAATAGAGGTAATATTGCTATTACTGGCAATCTGCAAATCGATGGCTCCGGTCGGAATGGTTAAACATTCCAGATCCGTAATGTTTGCCGTAACGTTGATGGCATTTAAAGTCTGGCAACAATTGTCTACAACGAGCGTTGAGTTAACGGTGGTTACCTGGCAACCATCTTCCGTTCCGATGGTCAGTGCAACAGACTTGTTACCCGCCACCGCGTAGGTAACGAAGTGTGGACCAGGACCACTAGCCGTAGCCGGCGTAGCACCTACTCCGAAGCTCCATTCCCAACTACGGATAGTTCCCAACGAAAAAGTAGAGTTACTAACAAATTCTGTCGCTTCTCCCACGCAGACTAGCTGCGGATTGATGAGGATACTTGGCTCAGGTCCCAAAAACTCCGCATCTCCGTCAAAACTGATGTTAAAACCACTACCCGTCCCGGAAAAATTGTTCACCATCATGGTGTAAGCTTTTCCTTCTTCTAATGTTAATGGTGCCAAAAAATTAGATTGATTTCCATCACAACCCGCCGCTTCGTTCACATCTGTTTCGCCGAAAGCCAGTCCGGTCACACCAAGACAGGGGCTCGGAAAAGCAGACACAAATGCACCCGCTGCCATACAACGCAGTAGTGTTTTATTAGCACAATTTTCTATTCCATTGGGCAATTCGTAGATCACAAAATCGAGGTCATCCGTCTCATTGAGCGGTTGTAACTCGAGGGTGAGTGTTCCATTGTTGGCGGCAATCCAGGAAAACCAGGTAGAGTTAGATTCTGAGTTCCCGTTGAATCCTAGACAGGAGCCGTTGGCCTCGTCTTGTTGGTTACCAGCGCCGATGACCTGAGGAATGGTAAAAGCCGTTTTATCACAAAGTACCGCAGCAGTAGCACAATCTGATCCCGGAAAAACGGGCGGATTAAAGTTATTGACGCAAAGCTGAAAAGTCCCCGAATTATTTGCCTGGCTTTTTACCCGGATCAAGAAAGTCTCTCCAATAGCTAATCCTCCTTTGTATAAATCTATGATATTATTTCCGCTGACATCCGCATCACAACGTTGCTCATTAATTACACCCGTACAATCTCCCAAATATAGCGCAATCTCCGGACTACGCATCGTACCTCCTGGTGCTACACTGGTGGCCCCTTCAGCAACAATCACCACATCGGTAGCCGTCGCTACAAATCTAAACCATACATCTCCACCGCCCCCATTGCTAAAGCAACTCGCGGGTCCAAAACCGGATAAGTCAGCATTGACATTGGTAAATTCGGCGTTGGCACTACACCAATCATCCAGATCAGTTAGCAGGATGGCATTTTCGCATTCGTTGTTAGCAGGCTGTGCTAGTAAACTAGGGAAGGTAACTGATAATCCTCCCAAGAGGAGACAAAAAAGAAATAGTCTTAGTATCATTTTGGCGTCTAGTCTAAAAAGTTATTTGAAAACATAGTAAATTGTCAGATTAAAGGTAAAATTAAGGGTAAAAAAGTAAACTATAGCCTTCTCCGTCGAGTTTAAAATGATTTTGGTAAAAAAGACTACTTTTACCCTTCAAACTACACGAATTCGGAATGCGAAAACATATTCCTAATATTATTACCCTTTTAAACCTGTTTTGTGGCTGCTGTGCGTTAGCTTGTATTTTTTACGGCCAGTTTCCACAGGCTTTTCTATTTGTATTTGTAGGTGGTTTAGCTGATTATTCCGATGGAATGGTGGCTCGCTGGCTGGAAGTTAATTCTCCCTTTGGCAAAGAACTCGATTCGCTGGCGGATATGGTTACTTTTGGGGTCGTTCCTGGTGCCATTATATATATGCTACTCGTGATTGGTCTGGAAGACGCGATTTCGGGGTATCCCGATAGCTTGTCTCTTTTAGGTACCAAAGGGCTACAAATGATGGCGCTACCGGCGTTTATTATTTCTACTTTTGCGGCCTTACGATTGGCAAAGTTTAATCTGGATGTCCGACAGTCGGAGGATTTTATTGGTTTGAATACGCCTGCTTGTACGGCTTTTGTAATCGGACTGATGCTGACTTTTCATTTCGATTATTACGGTCTTCGTCCTTACGTAGGTAATTTATTTTTTCTTTTTGCGCTGATTCCCATCCTGTCTTATTTACTGGTTTCCGAAATTCCGATGATTAGTTTTAAATTTAAAAAGTTTAAGTGGAAAGGAAACGAACGACAGTTCATTCTTATCATCCTAGGAATTTTATTTTTGATTATTTTTCAAGGACTGGGCTTTTCATTGATGATCCTGTCTTACGTAAGTCTTTCTGTTTTTGATTTTGTTTTTGAAACCAGAAAGGCAAGGAAGCGACAACGGGCGAGTGATGAGGGGTGAAGGAATGTTGAATGTCCAATATCGAATGTTGAATATTGATTTTATGAGAGGCTTTCCCTTTGAATTAAGATGTTTCTTTCTAATGAATAATGATTCTGCGCTAATGTGTTTCTTTCTCCAATAAGTAATGTAATCTAAAGTGTGTTTTTTTAACGTAAACTACTACGAAACACGTGCATTATTCATTATAACATTATTCATTATCCACAAAAAATATGTTCTACATCTTACCTACCCCGATTGGAAATTTAGAAGACATTACGTTGCGTACTTTACGAATTCTGAAAGAAGCAGACCTTATTTTAGCCGAAGATACGCGCACATCCGGTAAACTGTTGAAGCACTACGAAGTTGCCACCCCGATGCGATCTTACCACGCGCACAACGAACATAATATTGTAGAACAAATTGCCGATCATCTGGATGCGGGACAAACCATTGCGTTGATCTCCGATGCGGGAACTCCCGGGATTTCTGATCCGGGATTTTTGTTGGTTCGGGAATGTGTACAACGCAAGATTCCGTTGACCTGTCTGCCAGGTGCTACGGCTTTCGTTCCGGCATTGGTGGTGTCAGGCATACCGTGCGACAAGTTTTTCTTTGAAGGTTTTTTACCTCATAAAAAAGGTCGTCAAACCCGTCTTTTATTTTTAGCCGAATTACCTTATACTTTTGTTTTATACGAATCGCCTTATCGTTTGGTAAAATGTTTGGAACAACTTCAGGAACATTGTGGAGCCGATAGAATCGCAGCCGTTTCCCGGGAGATCAGTAAAGTATTTGAAGAAAATATTACGGATACTTTACCGAATTTAATTGAGCATTTTAAAGCCAAGAAAGTGAAGGGAGAAATTGTGGTGGTGGTGGCTGGGAAGGAAAACACATCAAACAAAAAGGCGTAAAACAATTAAGTTCTACACCTTTTGACTATAATATTTTTACTCTTTAAGATAAAAAAAATTGCTAATCTACTGAGACTTCCACGATCTCAATTCCTAGCAACTCTCTAGTATGTAGACATGCTTTAGATCGTCGCTCCAAATCTTTTCCATAAGCTAAATATTTCATTCTGGTTGGACCAGTAGACTCCTCGTACTTTTCTTTAAATTTAGGACCATTAGTTCTAATAACCTCGACTTCATCATAATACAAATCTTTTATGTAGCTAAAATAACGATTCTTATCGCTAGAAGAAAGATCCAAATGACAGTGATGAAAAGCATCTGCCAAGACGTCAAGATCAACAGATTTCGTATCAATTAGTATTTTCAGTAGAAACGAAATTTCAGAAACCGAGGCAGATTGATTTTCCAGTAAAAATAATCGCCGTAAATATTTTAAGGAAGTATTTTGTATCGCCCAGGTATATCTGTCATTTTCATTTTGGTTGATCCAATCTGAAAGAGTTGATTTTACTTCTGGGTACTTCTGTAACATTAAACCTGAATTGGAGGATGCATACTGAGTCAACTTCCTTTCTTCTAGTAATGGAGCTACATTAGGAGGTACACCTTCATTTAACTTACTCACTCTATAGTCAGACTTAAAGTCGACTTCAATAGAGCCCTTCATAAAAGCATCCATTTTAGAACGTCTTTCATCAGAGATGTCTGTTTTTGGAGGGGTAGTTTCTTTAGAACAAGAAAAGATTATAGCTAGACTAATAAATAATAGTAAATATTTCATAAGTTTAAAAATTGAAATGTATTTAATTAATTTAACAATTACCAGGATCAGGACATTCTACAGACAAGAAAGCTGTTTCATCAATTGTAAATACACAAGGACAGCTATCAGCTCCTCCACTTCCTCCACTTCCTCCACTTCCTCCAATGTAATCTGAATCTGAGCAACACCCCCAAAAGCTACTGTCAAAATTATAGTAACCTCCCGAACCAGGTTCACTTTCCAACCAATCAACATTAGTGTAAGGATCGATACTACCGTCAGATAAATGAAAATTTATCAGAAAATCATTAGATATACAATCTTGATCAGAATCATTATAATAAGCCGTTGCAAATCCAGTAGTATCAAATGGTTCACTTGCCATACATTTAAAATCCCATACAGTCCCATTTGGGTCTACAACTTGAGATAAAAATAAAAAATACATTCTAAATAAAATTATTTTTCTTAACATAATTTCTTAAATTTAAATGTTTTAATATTAACATTAACAAAGATACTGTTTTTTTTGAATTCCAAATTTATCATAGAAAATCTTTTAAAATAATAGAAGTCAAAAGATAAATTTAAATTTTGCACACTTAAGTCTATAAATACTTCACTAATTTCCAATAAAAAAAACTCAACAAAACATGCTCAAAAATTACATTATAAATAAAATCAATATTTTTTCAAGTCCAATTCTAATAAAATTTTAGCCAGCTAACAATATAAAACATCTTTATCCATTTTTACTAAAAACATTAGTAAGAATGTACACAAAACACATCAAACAAAAAGGCGTAAAACAATTAAGTTCTACACCTTTATTTTATTTTTTTGCAAAATTTCTTACACGTGCAACGCCCGGTTCCCCGTAGCCGCCAATGCCGCCTCTTTGGTCGCCTCCGTATACGTAGGATGCGCGTGACTCATTCTGGCAATATCTTCGGCGGAGCCTCGGAATTCCATAACGGCGACCGCCTCGGCAATCATATCCGCGACTCTAGGTCCTACCATGTGAACACCGAGTACTTCATCCGTTTCTTTGTGGGCAATAATTTTAACCATCCCTTCCGTGTCCATACTCGCGCGAGCACGACCCAGCGCTTTAAAAGGAAATTTTCCTACGCTGTAAGGAATACCCGCTTCTTTAATTTGGGCTTCGGTCCGACCAACCGCGGCTACTTCCGGCCAGGTATAAACCACTCCCGGAATCAAATTATAATCGATGTGCGGTTTTTCACCCGCCAATAATTCAGCAACCATGACGCCTTCCTCTTCGGCTTTGTGGGCCAGCATCGCACCTTTTACCACGTCTCCGATGGCGTAGATACCGGGGACATTTGTTTGTAGATGTTTGTCTACTTCGATCCGACCTTTTTCATCTTTTGCCACTCCTGCATTCTCTAGTCCTAGATTATCGGTATAAGGACGACGGCCGATAGCGATTAAACAATAGTCGGCTTCGATGGATAAAATATCTTCGGTATCTTTTTTCTTGTATTCAACGGTGACGTTATTTTTAGCAGCTTTGACATCTGTCACGGCGTGACCGAGATAAAATTTCATCCCGATTTTCTTCAAGGCACGCTGTAATTCTTTGCTGCAATCTTTGTCCATCCCCGCGATGATACGATCCATAAATTCGACGACAGATACTTCCGTTCCCAGCCTCGCGTAGACCGAACCCAATTCTAAACCGATGACGCCACCACCGACGATGACCATTTTTTTAGGAACCTCTTTTATATTCAAAGCCTCGGTAGAAGTAATGACTCTGTTTTTATCGTAATTAAAGGAAGCGGGCGTAATGGGTTTTGATCCGGTAGCAATGATGACATTTTTGCCTTTGATCTCTTCTTTGGTTCCATCATCCTTGGCGATGCTTACCGTATTTTTATCTACGAAAGAACCATGTCCGTGATAGACTTCTACTTTATTTTTTTTCATTAAAAACGAAACGCCTTTGCAAGTCTGATCCACTACTTCGTCCTTGCGTTTGATCATCTGTGGCATATCTACTTTTAAGTTGCTCAGTTTGATTCCGTGTTCCGAAAATTTCTCGGCGGCGTTGTGATAGTGTTCCGAAGAATCCAGGAGTGCCTTGGAAGGAATACAGCCGACGTTCAGGCAGGTACCTCCGAGAGTTGCATACCGTTCGATGATGGCTGTCTTAAGTCCTAATTGTGCTGCTCGGATGGCCGCTACGTAACCGCCGGGTCCTGAGCCTATAATGATGAGATCGAATTGCATAATGTATTTTATTAGTGTTGTTAATTGGCTGGTTGGCCAGTTGGCTTCTCTTTAACGTGTTTTGCTTCTTGCCGCTCGCTTGGACGTCCTCGTCCAGAAGCTCTTACTTTGATTGTTGAAAAAATCCTTTATTTTACATAAATATTCTGATAATTTTTCACCAAATCAGGTGAATTCATTTATCAATTTGCTCTTTAAAAAATAATACGACACCCTCTGGGGTCGATCAAACGCGGGCCTCGTATCTCGGCTAACATAATGTGATCCCTCTGGGATCATTTCGAAGATATGTATTGAAAAATGTATAAAAATTAAAAGAGGATAAAGCCACGATCAAA
>Ga0209187_1002228_pt1 | contig 19067 bp, 13 predicted proteins | sample BantaG_FD_187430 | JGI IMG/M metagenome (GOLD analysis project Ga0209187, IMG submission 187430) | Marine algal microbial communities from Bantry Bay, Ireland - BantryBay_4 metaG (SPAdes) (version 2) | ecosystem: Host-associated > Algae > Red algae > Unclassified | place: Bantry Bay, Ireland...
ATTGTTTTCCAGTGGAAAATCATTTTTCTACCAAACTGGGTGCGTGTATAAGATTTTGAAGGAGAAAATTCATCAATGGTTAGTGGACTGAGCCAATTTTCAAGCATATTTTTTTGTTTTATATTTTTTAGATTTCATATGGAATAAAAAATTGAAATATAATAGAAAATATCCGTTACTTTTTGATAAATCTGCGGTCATAACCGTAACAATAGGTTTCTAGAGGCGTAATAGTTGTATTCTAAATATCGGGGCCAATCTCTAAATAACTGGCTTAAAACTAACAACAAGCACATTAGATATTGACTTTATTGATACTTAGTTAAGAGATATCTCTAAAAAAAATCATTAAATATTTGTAGCATAGAAAAAATTAAATACTTTTGCACTTATATATTAGACCTTATTCTAAAATAATTTATATGCTCCCAAATGATCTTTTTGTCCAGCTTTTCAGCTTTTTTCTCATTTATAGCTAGGCTATGAACTCAGAAAAAGAGCTTCAATCTGATCAAAAAAACCTATTTGGTTTCTTTATAAAAAATTTCAAATTAAAGTCTATTGCATCAAAGATAGATAAGATATTATTCACCTATTTTTTAATCATCAAAGTAAAAACCCTATGACAAGGAAAATTTTAACTTTAATAATGTTCGTATTGGGTACTGCGTTGTTTTATCAAGCAACTGCTCAGACTACAGCGAGCAACCTGAAAATTAACGCCAAGCCCAAAAATATGTGGGAATTGGGTATTAATGTTGGTCACACTGCCATAACTGGTGACGTTGACTGGAATTCCAGTTTTGGTGCCGGGCTTCACTTGCGTAAAGCGATCGACTACATGTTCTCTATTCGTCTCGACGCAAATTATTACTCCTTCAAAGGAGATGAGAATGAGGATAGAAGACCTCAAGATGGTAGGATTTGGCAACGTGTTAACGGTGGCACTGGTTTCGGCGACAACTGGGTACCTGAATACAACACCAGATTACTTAGTGGAGATTTAAATTTAGTCGCTAGTCTAAATAACTTCCGTACTAATCGCAACAAGAAACTGAACCCTTATGTATTCGTAGGTGGTGGTATTTCCCATGTCCGAGCACTTGCTATTGATGGAGATCAAGAAGTCAACGTAGCCGATGAAGGTTTTGATGATGGTTTTGAAATTTCTGCACACTACAATGCTGGTTTGGGACTAGGATTTCTTTTGTCGGATAAAGTCAGTTTAAGTCTAGAGCATAAAATGACGAGAGTTGTAGGACGTGGTGGTGATTTATTGGATGCTGCCGAAAGAATTGGTAGTGCTTTCACACCAAAGGATGATCTACTTCATTACACTAATCTACGTTTAGGAATTTCTTTAGGCGATAAAGACGATAAGAACGTTCCTCTATGGTGGGCTAGCCCAATAGATGAGTTAGCAGAAGATTTAGCGGCAGTTAAATCTCGGCCTGAACTTGATCTAACTGATACAGATGAAGATGGCGTTATTGACATGCTTGATAAAGAAGAAGCTACTGTAAAAGGTTGTCCTGTAAATACACGAGGAGAAACTTTAGATAGTGATGGTGACGGTTATGCTGACTGTAAAGATAAAGAGATATACTCTCCTCCAGGTTACGAAATAGATTCTGAAGGTATAGCGCTTATTCCTGAAGATCCAGAACCATTAAATGAAGCAGACGTAAACCGACTGATCGATGCAAAAATGCCTGTTGCAACTTCAGTTTCTGCTGCTCCAATGAACTGGTTCTTACCAATGATTCACTTTGACAACAATCGTTATGCAATTCGTAATTCTGAATACGGTAAGTTGCACAATGTAGCTTCTGTTATGAAGCAGAATCCAGGTGTACGTATCGTTGCTAACGGATTTACAGATCAAACTGCTGGTAACTGCTACAATGATGTTTTATCTTACAATCGTGCAAATGCTGCTATTGACTACCTGGTGGGCAAGTATGGCATCTCTCGCGATCGTTTCGTCCTTAATTGGGGTGGAGAAAACAACAACTTAGTACCAACTAGTGGTTCTAACATGATGAACCGTCGAGTAGAATTTGAAATCGCAACTTCTGAAAGCGAAATGGGACGCCCCAACTGTGGTGTTAACAACGCAGGAAGAGGTGGCAAGAGCTACTCAGGTAACAAAGAAGCTGGATACTAAGATTATTAGTTATTCACTTTTAGATAAAGAAAAGGGACGTAATGCAAATTACGTCCCTTTTCTCATTGGTTGTTTAAGAATGAAGCCTTTTTGCTGTGGTCTAGCCTCCATTCTATAGGCATTCTTAAGATAAGGTTAGCCCAAGCGCAAGCTCTTTAAAACTATTTCCTTTCTTAATAATTATCAATACTAAGCATCACTAATGTACAAGCAATTTTGGTAAGAATTCCCTCCTTACGGGCGCGCTGGATAAATGCCGGATTTTCTGTTCCAGGATTAAAAATAATACGTTTAGGGTTTAGAGAGATAATATAGGATTCATACTCCTTTTGAACGGTAGGATTGATATACAACGTAACGGTATCAATATCTTTTAGCTCGGGAAGTCCCGTCAATATTTCTACCTCACTCACTTTACCTGTCTTTTTACCGATGGCTACAACCTCGTGATCATTCTTCAGTAATCTATGAATAGCTTTATTTGCATAACGGGACGGATTTTCAGAAGCACCGATTACCAGAGTCTTTTTACTTGTTTTTTTGTTGTTCATAAGCTATATAACTAAAAAGCCAGCAACAATGTTTTGTTACTGGCTTTCGCTAAAGTCTAGTTTATTATTTATCCTATCAAACTAATAATCGAATTGGATCTTCCAGCATCGATTTTACCGTTTGTAAAAATCTGGCGCCAGAAGCACCATCTACCACACGATGATCACAACTTAGTGTCAACTTCATAATATTGCCAACGGCTAATTCGCCATCTTTGACAATTGGCTTTTCAGCAATCGAACCGACAGCCATAATACAGGCATCTGGTGGATTGATAATAGCCGTAAATTCATCAATATCAAACATTCCTAAATTAGAGATCGTAAAAGTATTTCCCTGCATCTGATCCGGCTGTAAGCGCTTTTCTTTGGCTTTACCTGCGAGTTCTTTTACTTCTACATTAATTTGTGAAAGCGACTTCATATCCGCATGCCGGATAACCGGGACAAGTAAACCGTCAGGTACCGCTACTGCTACACCTACGTTAATTTCTTTATTGATTCTTATTTTATCACCCAGCCAAGAACTATTTATAGCAGGATGCTGACGCAATGCCACCGCACAAGATTTGACCACGAGGTCATTATAAGAAATTCTGGTAGGCGCTATTTCATTTAATTGCTTTCTGGTAGCCATTGCTTTAGACATCTCAACTTCAATCGTCAGATAGAAGTGTGGAGCCGAAAATTTACTTTCGCCCAGTCTTCTTGCAATTACCTTACGCATTTGACTAACGGGTACGTCTTCCGCTTCTTGTCCACTACCGCCGAATGTGAAAGGTGCCACTATAGGACCTTTGGCCTCTTCTACTGGTTTAGCGGCTGGCGCAGCTGGTGCACTTGTTGGGGCATTAGGTTGATTTAAATAAGCTTCTACATCTTTCTTTACAATTCGACCATTATCACCACTACCATTGATAGTAGCGAGATCTAGACCGGAATCTTGCGCAATTTTCTTAGCGAGCGGAGAAGCTTTTACTCTGCTATTATTGTTAGCAGCGGCAGGTTGCTCAGCGGCGACGGCTACTTCAGATGTCGCAGTTTTAGGTGTTTCTTTGCTGTCTGATTCCTTCTTTTCACTGGATGCTTCTTTGGATTCGGCGCCAGTATCTTCGTTACCCGCAGCAGCAAGCGCCTCTTTGTAATCTTCTCCTTCTTCTCCGATCACGGCCAGAATACCATTTACGGGCACCGGACCTTCCTCCACGCCAATATAAAGAAGAACCCCTTCTTGAAAAGACTCTAGCTCCATTGTTGCTTTATCCGTTTCTACTTCCGCTAATACATCACCAGGTTCCAGACTATCTCCTACTTTTTTTAGCCACCCAACAATAACACCTTCTTCCATTGTGTCACTCATTCTGGGCATTCGAATTACTTCTGCCATGATCTATAATTTTTGTTCTTTTAATATAATTTATTTACAGAATGCAAAAATGCATAATTTAATCTATTTTTACGATTATTCGCTTTTGTATTTATACTAAACACATGAATTTTTCTTCTACACTAATTGAAGAGGCCGTTATGGCCTTTGCTACCTTACCAGGAATTGGAAAAAAAACCGCATTAAGACTGGTATTGCATCTAATGGATCAACCTGCTCAGGCAAGTGAACAATTTTCTGAGGCGATTGTCAAAATGCGACGTAATATCAAACATTGCAGTATTTGTCATAACGTGTCAGATACCGAAACATGCGCTATTTGTACCAGCCCTAAGCGAAACAGTCAAATTGTCTGTATTGTTGAGACCATTCGGGATGTAATGGCCATCGAGGCTACTGGTCAGTTTAGCGGGGTGTACCACGTACTAGGTGGCGTAATTTCGCCAATTGAAGGAGTAGGGCCTGATGATTTAAATATTGATTCTTTGGAAAAAAGAGTGCGTGATAAAAAAATAAAAGAGGTGATCATGGCCATTAGTCCTACGATTGAAGGTGATACTACCATCTTTTATATTTCTAAAAAAATTAAAGATTCCGGCGTTAATATCAGTACGATTGCCCGTGGTATTTCCTTTGGTGGTGAACTTGAATATGCGGACGAACTCACTCTAGGAAGATCTATTGCCACCCGTTTACCTTACCAAAATGCGGATAAATAACGACCCCAATGGAGTTATCCGTCATCATTGTCAACTACAATGTAAAATATTTTTTAGAACAAGCTTTACTTTCCGTCGTCAGGGCTTCTATTGGTCTATCGGTAGAAATTTTTGTGGTTGATAACAATTCGGTAGATGATTCTGTACCAATGGTTAGGGAAAAATTTCCGGAAGTAATCCTAATTGCCAATTCCGGTAATCCCGGATTTTCGGTCGCTAATAATCAGGCCATTCGAAGGGCTAAGGGAGAATATATACTCCTCCTCAATCCCGATACGGTAGTCGAAGAAAATACCTTTAAAGTTTGTCTCGATTTTATGAAACAACATCCGCAGGCCGGAGGATTAGGGGTGAAAATGATTGACGGTTCTGGTAACTTTCTGCCCGAATCCAAAAGAGGTTTTCCAACTCCTTTTGTCGCTTTCTGTAAGACGTTCGGACTTTCTACCTTATTTCCAAAATCAAAAATATTCAATCGCTATCACCTTGGATTTTTAGAGAAGAATGAAAATCACGAAGTGGAAGTTTTGGCTGGTGCATTTATGTTATTACGTCGTAGTGTCCTGAATGAAATAGGATTACTGGACGAAGCATTTTTTATGTACGGAGAAGATATTGATTTATCCTATCGCATCGTCAAGGGTGGCTATAAAAATTATTACCTAGCCGACACCAGAATTATTCATTACAAAGGAGAAAGCACCAAAAAAGGGAGCCTGAACTATGTAAAGACTTTCTATAATGCCATGATCATTTTTGCGCGAAAACATTTTCAAGGAGAGCGGGCATGGCTCTATATTTTGATGTTGAAAATGGCTATTTACTTTCGAGCCGGATTAACACTAGTAAGCAATTTAGTTAAAAAGACATACCTTCCTTTTCTGGATGCAGTAGTCATTGGTGCTGGTCTGATCTACCTTAAAAATTTCTGGGCTACTTACTATTTTAAAGAACCAAATTATTACGATAATTCTTTTTTGTTCGTAAATATTCCACTTTATATTATAATATGGTTAGGAACCGCTTACTTTAGTGGCGCCTATGATCGCAAAAATAATATCAAACAATTAATTCGAGGACTCCTGGTTGGGACTTTCATTCTGGCTGCCGTTTATGGATTTCTGGATTTAGAATACCGTTCTTCCAGAATATTGATTATACTGGGTGCCATCTGGGCGATCTTGTCGACGGTTAGTTTGCGTTTTTTACAACAGTTTATACTTTATCGTAACCTGAATCTTGATAATACCGAGACCCAAAATATGGTGATCGTTGGTGCTATTGGAGAGAGCGAACGAGTACAAACACTGGTTCATCAATCGGGCGCAAAAAAGAATTTTATCGGTACTGTAGCACCAGAAGGAGTGGATAACCAACCCGAAATTTATCTTAGTACTTTAGCACAATTGGACGAAGTTGTACACATTTATAAAATCAACGAAATTATTTTTTGCTCCGAAAATATCAGAGCGCAGGATATTATGGAATGGATGACTCGGCTGGGACCAAAAATTAGTTGCAAGATCGTCCCAAAAGAAAGTCTGAGCATTATCGGTAGTAGCTCAAAAAATAGTGCGGGTGAACTTTATACCATCGACATTCAATTTAATGTTGCTGACTTTCGTTACCGTAGAAGTAAAAGATTATTGGATTTGCTACTGGCGGTTAGTGGTCTGTTGTTATTGCCCATTCTGGTTTTTATAATTAAAAATCCAGTTGGTTTTTTAAAAAATTTTATATCCATTTTTTTAAACAAAAAAACCTGGGTTGGATACCATCCGCAAACCGAAAATAAAATGCTATTACCGAAAATAAAGTCCGGAGTCCTTACGCCAGTTGATGAACTTAAAGTGACCGATATTGACGAACCGACGATTCGGCGCCTCAATTTTTTCTACGCCAAAGATTATACAACTTCAAGAGATATAGATATTTTATTAAATGCTTTCCGCCAATTGGGCAGATAAAAATACAACCATGCGCGATACCATTCAAGAACTAGCGGCCTCCTATCACGAAGATTTAATTAAAATTCGACGCCACCTGCACCAAAATCCAGAACTGTCTTTTCAGGAAACGAAGACCGGAAAATTTATTGCTACCCAGTTAAAAAAAATGGGGATCAAGCACCAGCACGGCTGCGCCGAAAATGGGGTAGTGGCCATCATTAAAGGCCAAAAGAATAATAAAAATATCATTGCACTTCGTGCGGATATTGATGCGCTGCCGATTCAGGAAACCAATGACGTCCCTTACCGTTCTCAACGGCCAGGCATCATGCACGCCTGTGGACACGATGTACACACGACCAGCCTGTTGGGGACTGCCCGCATTCTGGAAAGTATCAAGGCTCACTTTGGTGGAACCATTAAACTGATTTTTCAGCCAGGAGAAGAACTACTTCCCGGAGGGGCTTCCATTATGATCAAAGAAGGGGTACTTAAAAATCCAGCACCCCAAAAAATATTCGGACAACATGTCCATCCGCCACTCGCCGCTGGAAAGGTCGGTTTTTGCCCCGGTATGTACATGGCCTCTGCTGATGAATTATTTTTAAAAGTAAAAGGTAAAGGTGGACACGGAGCCTTGCCACAAAATTGTGTGGATCCTATTCTCTTAACCGCACATCTGATTACGGCCTTACAACAAGTGGTCAGCCGGATGTCTGACCCAACAATTCCGAGTGTTCTGACTTTTGGAAAAATAGCCTCCAATGGTGGTGCCACCAACATCATTCCCAGTGAAGTAAATCTTCAGGGTACCTTCCGAACGATGAACGAAAAGTGGCGGAAAGAGGCGCACCGAAAATTACAAAAAATGGTCACCAATCTAGCCAAAAGCATGGGCGGTTCTGCCGAACTGGAAATAAAAATTGGATACCCTTTTTTAGATAATAATATTCCGATGACCCTCCAGGCAAAGGACCACGCGATCGAATATTTAGGTAAACAAAACGTAGTGGACTTGCCCATCAGAATGACTTCGGAAGACTTCGCATGGTATTCTCAGGAAATTCCAGGATGCTTTTATCGGTTAGGTACTGGAAATAAAAAACAAGGAATTACTTCGCCGGTACACACTTCTACTTTTGATGTCGATGAGAAAAGTTTAGAAACAGGAAGTGGATTGATGGCCTGGCTGGCCATCCGTGCATTAGGGAATTAAAGTAAATCAGGGTGAGATAAATTATCGGAAATAGCATCTCGCTTGGCAGCGTGACAGGTTTTGCCAGTTTGCTGGTTAGCATTTCTTTAACGTGATTTACCTTAGAGAGAAGCTAACTGGCCAGCTATCCAACCGGCAAAAAGCAATAAAACCATCACGCATTCAAAATAAAGATACTTTCAAAATTTACTCCCTTCATTCCTAATATTGTCTTAATGTGAACGTTATAACCTTAAAATATAGTTATTTTAAATTGTATGTGTATTTTTTAGTTGCTTTTTTGTGTAATTTTGGATTTTGGAACAAATTACGTCTTTGTAGCATACTTATTGTAGTAGTTAATAATGTGTTCCACAGCATATCTGAGAAAACTTGCCACTTGCGGCCATTAAAATCCGGCTGAACAAGTCTGTATAACAAACTTATATAAAATAGTAACATTAGGGTATAACCTGCGTTAATGATATTGCATTATATTATATTTAATTATATATTACTTTGAAACACTTTTATTAACTAATTAAAACCACAGACAGGATTATGGCGAGAATACTAGTAGTTGACGATCAGCAAGCCATCCGAAAAACGTTGAGAGATATTTTGGAATTTGAAAAATATACTGTAGACGAAGCAGTAGATGGACTGGACTGTATGGTCAAGCTTAAAAAAGCTGACTACGATGTCGTGGTAATGGATATCAAGATGCCAAAGATGGATGGAATGGAAGCGCTCGAACGCGTGCAGATGTTGGCACCGGATACGCCGGTTATTATGATTTCCGGACACGCGAATATTGATACTGCCGTCGAAGCAGTTAAAAAGGGAGCATTTGATTTTATCTCCAAACCACCAGATTTAAACCGAATGTTGATTACCGTCCGTAACGCAATGGACAAGTCTTCTCTGATTACAGATAACAAGACCTTAAAAGTAAAAGTCAGCAAAAAGAAAAAACAGGAAATGGTCGGTAACTCCAAGTCACTGACTGAAATTAAAGAAACCATCGAGTTGGTAGCACCGAGTGAAGCCAGAGTACTGGTTACTGGTTCTAATGGAACGGGTAAAGAACTCGTCGCCCGCTACCTTCATGATCGTAGTCCTCGTAGTGGCGAACCCCTCATTGAGGTAAACTGTGCCGCAATTCCTTCAGAATTGATTGAAAGTGAACTATTTGGCCACGAAAAAGGTGCTTTTACTTCTGCACATAAGCAAAGAATTGGTAAATTTGAGCTCGCAAATAAAGGGACCATCTTTTTGGATGAGATCGGTGATATGAGTTTGAGTGCGCAGGCAAAGGTATTGCGTGCCTTACAGGAAAGCCGAATCACCCGAGTAGGTGGAGATAAAGAAATAAAAGTAAACGTAAGAGTCGTTTCGGCTACCAATAAAGATTTGCGCAAAGAAATTAACGAAGGACGTTTTCGGGAGGATTTATATCACCGTCTGGCGGTCATCGTAATTAAAGTACCACCGTTGAATGATCGACGGGAAGATATCCCTTTGCTGGTAGATCATTTTATTAAAAATATTTGTACGGAACACGGATTACCGATGAAAAAGGTAGAGCCGGAAGCAATGTTGGCCCTACAAAACGTTAACTGGACAGGAAATATCCGGGAATTAAGAAATGTTGTAGAACGACTCATTATCCTCAGTGCAGAAGATATTACCGAAGAGGATGTACTGCGTTACGTAGTACCAATGAGTTCGCAGGAGGTTTCGGAATTTAAAAAAATATTCGATCAATATAATTCGCTCGAAGAAGTTTATGAACACGTTGCAAAAGAATACAAGAAACACAATACTGACTAGCGTTTACGCTAAGACTAACGTTATATAATAATTACCTAATTAGAGCCTGCTGATAGATTCAGTAGGCTCTTTTCATGCACAGAAATTATTTAAGAATGAAGCACAATGTGGACATTCCTAAATAATTTCAAAAAAAATCAACATGAGTAAAAACGATCCTTTTATCAAAAAAAACAAGAATCTATCCAATCGAAAACAATGGAGTAAAATAAAGGGCGAAAATTCCTGGACTATGTTCAAGGTTATTTCAGAATTCGTGGACAGCTTTGAAGTAATGAATAATATCGGTCCTTGTGTTTCCATTTTTGGATCGGCTCGAACCAAACCCAATCAAAAATATTACAAGCTAGCAGTAAAAATCGCCAAGCGAATGACTCAGGAAGGATACGGAATCATCACCGGAGGTGGACCTGGTATCATGGAAGCAGGTAATAAAGGGGCTGCTAAAAATGGTGGACTTTCCGTCGGATTAAATATCGATTTGCCTTTTGAACAGGGTGGTAATAAATATATCAATCCAGCACATAACCTCAATCATCGGTACTTTTTCATTCGTAAAGTGATGTTCGTAAAATACGCGCAGGCTTTTATTGTGATGCCTGGAGGTTTCGGTACGCTGGACGAATTATTCGAAGTATTAACCCTCATTCAAACTAAAAAAATTACGCCAGTTCCTGTTATCCTGGTAGGGACTAAATTTTGGGGCGGTATGCGCGAATGGATCGAAACGGTGATGCTCGAACAATATGGGAATATTAGTGCCAAAGACATGGATTTAATTCCGTTAACGGACGACCCGGAAGAGATCGTCGATATCATCAATAAATTCTACAAAAACGAATCTAAGCTGAAGCCCAATTACGCGTTGTAGCCTAGACTTCATACTGATCGTCGGATATTACTGATCGTTTATCTATATTTTAACCTGATAGAACCATCTGATCGCTATATTCGTTATTGAGATAGATTTGTTTCTACAAAACGAGTCTGATTTACCAACTGTGAATAAAATTTCCAAATTATGAATAATATTGCTGATAAAGCCAATCGAATTATCCAAACGCATGTCTTGTATTCCATGGGCGCGGGTGCTATCCCAATTCCTCTACTGGACTTGACGGCAGTGACTGCGGTGCAGATGGATATGATTCGCCAACTTTGTGATTTGCACAATAAAGATTATACCGACGTAACCGGTAAGGCACTGGTTGCTTCCCTGACGGGATCTGCTTTCGCTCGCTACGGTGCTTCGTTGATCAAGACCATTCCCGGTCTGGGATCGCTTTTGGGAGGTATCTCTATGGTGGCGTTGTCCGGCGCATCTACTTACGCAGTGGGGCAGGTCTGCACGTCTTTTTTGAGTGGCAATGTCCAACTGGAGAATATTGATATTGACTCGGCTAAAAAGATGTTTGAAGAAAAATTTCAGGAAGGGAAAAAGGTCGCTCAGGATCTGAAGGATCAGGCCAAAGAGAAAGTGGCGGAAGTAGAGGAAGAGATCGAAGAAGCGATCGAAAAGTCTGCCGTGGTCAAAAAAGAAGATGATGATGTATACGCTTTGCTCCTTAAACTGGGCGAACTGCGCGACAAGAATATTATCTCCGAAGAGGAATTCCAGAAGAAGAAGATGGAGTTGTTGGATAAGTTTTAGGGTGCTTCTGGCCGCTTGCTTCTTGCTTATTGCTTCCTTCTATCGCGATAGAAGGAAGCAATAAGCAAGCGGCAAATAGCAAGTAGCCAATAATTTGTCCGACGTTCCAATTTTTTTCACCTTTATCTTGGTGCCGATATAAATAAGTTGTAAATTTGCGCACTATCCGGGGGATTAGCTCAGTTGGCTAGAGCGCTTGCATGGCATGCAAGAGGTCATCGGTTCGACTCCGATATTCTCCACCACATTTCCTTATTCGTTTTGTACGGGTAAGGATTTTTTTATCTAAAAATATCTATCTTTTTAAGATAATTCTCATCTCAAACCAAAGAGAAATATTCTCCACATATTCCAGTTTGCGGAGAATGACCTCTCTATTCTCCGCAATTTGCGGAGAATAATGCTTATATTCGCCTTATCTAACACCAAAACATGGCGAAATACACTTATCAATATAAAACATGGCCAAATTTTACCTGGAATGAACCCGAAATTCAGGTCATTTTAGGAAAGGTTAGACACCTGCAAGGGAAGCTTTTTGGTCAAATGAGTGCATTAGGTTTTTCAGTTAAAGAGGAAACATTATTGTCAACTTTAACGGTGGATGTCTTGAAGTCCTCAGAGATTGAAGGGGAAAAATTGAATTACGAGCAAGTCAGATCCTCTATTGCCAGAAGACTCGGCCTGGATTATAATGATGCGATTTATCCTAATCGAGATGTAGAGGGTGTGGTGGAGATGATGTTAGATGCTACGCAAAATTACGATCAGCCTTTGGATGAGAAACGTTTATTCAATTGGCATGCTGCTTTGTTTCCAACCGGGAGAAGTGGAATGTATAAAATTGAAACTGCACGTTATAGAACTGGTGAAATGCAAATTGTTTCTGGACCAATGGGGAAAGAGCGCGTTCATTTTCATGCGCCACCGCCACAGGATATGAAAAGCGAAATGGATACTTTTCTTGATTGGTTAAATAATAACGAACGGGTAGACCTGGTTATTAAATCAGCAATTGCACACTTTTGGTTTATTATCATTCATCCATTTGATGATGGTAATGGAAGGATTGCCAGAGCAATTTCAGATTTATTATTGGCAAGATCTGAGAATAGTGTGTTTAGATTTTACAGCCTTTCCAGTCAGATACTTTTAGAAAGAAAGCTATATTACAAAATTTTGCAAAAAATACAACACAGTGATGGGGATATAACCGAGTGGATTCAATGGTTTTTAAATTGCCTTTTTCGGGCATTGGAAGCAACGGAAGAAACGATTAAAGAGGTGCTTAAGAAAACTCAATTTTGGGATGTACACAAAGAAACAATTCTAAACAGCAGACAGCAATTGATGATAAATAAACTATTAGATGGTTTTACAGGAAAATTGAAAACATCAAAGTGGGCAAAAATTACGAAGTGCTCTCAGGATACTGCACTGCGTGATATCAAAGACTTAATAGAAAAAGGGATTTTAAAACAAGAAGATTCTGGAGGACGAAGTACTAATTATGAGCTGCAGAATTTTTCTAAATAGTTAAACTATGATAACTATAAAAAAGCCCCGTCAGTTTTCAACCAACGGGACTTCCTAAATTTTTATATTAAACGGCTATCGACCATTTTCTAATTCTAATTCTAGTTCTAGTTCTCATCTTTCTGCACCATTGCCGGAATCGTCTTCAATATTATCTTCAGATCAAACCAAAGCGAAATCTTCTCCGCGTATTCCAAATCCTCCGCGTATTCCAAATCCAGGTTCATACGTTCCGACTCCGGTAAATTCTTGGCGGCCTGCTTGTTGATTTGCCACCAACCCGTAATACCCGCCGGTGCTAAAAATCGAGTAGACCACTGATCGTTCGTCAACTGTTCTGCCTCGTATAACGGTAAAGGTCGATTGCCAACAATCGACATGTCTCCCTTCAACACGTTGATAAATTGTGGTAATTCGTCGATACTAAATTTTCTAATAAATTTTCCAACTTTGGTAATACGAGGATCGTTTTTCAACTTTACAAAAGAAGGACCTTTTTTACCATCTTCGTCAACTTCCGCAGAATCGTACTTGTTCAGATGGGCCAATTCTTTGATTTTTGTATCTGCGTCCTGAGACATAGATCTGAATTTTAAAAAATCAAAAATTTGAAATCCGTAACCTGCCCGTTTTGATTTATAGATAATTGGACCTTTGGATTCCAGTTTAATTAAGGCCGCCACAACTAATAAAAAAGGACTGGCACAAAGCAAGACGCACAAGGAAAATACGATATCAAATATACGTTTACCCATTGGCATTTTAAACGTTGCCAATTCGTTATTTTGCAGTACTTCTGATTTTAAGGTAGACTTATATTGGTTTAAAAAGATAATCCGTTTACGCATTCCCGCCGTATCAACCGGATTACTATAATAGTCATCTATCCCGCGCCGGATTGCATCTTTTCTCTTGAATTTACTGTCTCCCGTATTAAAACAAATAAAAGGAATATCTTTTAAAAGCGGATTCAGCTGAATATCATTCAGTAGATTAAAATTGGTTTCTACCAAATATTCGTAATCACAAATAATGGCAGAAGGCAAATCGGCCTTGTCGTAAACGGTACTATATTTCTTCAGCCAGGCCTTTCTTTGGCTAGGTTCCAAAACACTGGAAAATTTGTATTCTGACAGATTCTCTTCAAAATCTTCTATTATATTATCAAAGGAAGAAGAGAAACCGACCAACTGAATTTTCTTTAGTTTGACGGGTGTTTGTATTGAAATCATATAAAAGTAGTTTTCTGCGTATGTAAAGCTTGTTTAGGTTGTGTTTATATTTATACGGGTATTGAGGAAAAAATTTTCTCAATTCTTTCATACAATTGACGAGGATCAAAGGGTTTGATCATATAATCCGTAGAGCCGAGCCTTTTACAGCGGTCAATGATGGTTTGGTCTTCATCACCAGAGACGATAATGACCGGGATATCGCGAAATATACCACTACTCTTAAGGTTGATTAAAAATTCAACACCACTCAGTCGAGGCATCATTAAATCCAGGACGATTAGGTCAGGAAAGTTGCCAGCACTCAACCAAATTATACCATCCAAACCATCCTTTTGAGTGATTACATCGTAGTATTTTTTTAAGAATATTCCCTCCATCATCCGAAGTCCATTATGGTCTTCAATGATTAATATTTGCTTATTTTTTTTCAAAACGAGTGATAGTTTAGGTGAAAAGAAGCTATTTTTTATGTAGAAATTATTTAAGATTAAAGCCCGACTGCCGGTGCTTAATTTTCACTTTTGTGACATTCTTAAATAATATCTCAACTTCTTGGTCTCAAAGAGAGCCACTTATATCATTTACAATTAGTATTCCACTATTATTATCGTAATATGAAGGGAAAGGTATTGAAGGGAATAAATCAAGGTATTCACTAGCAGAATAAACAAAGCCCCGTTGGTTTTTCAACCAACGGGACTTCCTAAAATTTTATCTAAATAATGGACAATTTATTATTTGACCATTATTATAACAGTAGTTACTACTTGTCAATTTCAATCGTAATACCACCGCTATCATTGGTACCACCTCCTTCAAAATTAAGGCGACTTGTATCAATTCCACGGCTCTTCAAGTAATCCACTACGCCACGAGCACGAACATCGTCCAGCGTAATTTCCTTATTACCCCGGTAGCTTCCTTGCTCATTACCCGAAATGTATCCGTAAACATCGGCTTCGATGTTATTACATCCTTTCAGACAAGTAGCCAAGTCATCCAGTTGCTTCTTCGCTCTGGAATTTAGACGCGTACCATTCTTGTCGTAGTTAATACCACCCACATTAAAACGCTTTGGGTAGGTACTTTCCGGATCGGCAAGGTAGTCTGCAACCTGGCTTCCAATTCCGTCATTTAGCTTCAGGTCACCTGCCGCCGGGCAAATAGCAACTTTTGCTGGAGGCGCTACTGGTGCTACTACTGGTGGTGGCGGTGTAACTACGGCTGGTGGCACTGCGGCACATCCGAGACATCCTTTGAACCATAGTAATAACAAGAGTAATAATAAACCTAGCAATAGCAATGGCCATAATCTTAAACATCCTCCAGAGGTAGCAGCGGCAGCAACTGGTGCAGCAGCAACAACGGGCTTTTCTTTTTTCTTTTCAGCAACTACAACTGGTGGTGGTGGAGGTGGCGGTGTTGGATTTACAATCGGAGTAGCTGCAACAACTGGAGCTAGCACAATTGGTGAAATCTTTTCCTTGAGTAGACAACTTCTACCCACTTCACGTCCGGAAGGATTCTTCAGAACATTGATGTAGTATTTACCTCGCTGAATAGTTTCGTATCGATTTTTTTCATTCAGGTGTTTGATTACCGTGTTGAGTTCACTCTTCAGTTTGTTCTTATCCGTAAAACCTTCACTACGCAATCTTACTTTACCATTCTTGTGATAGACGGCAAAGTAGTGCTGTCCATTTTTATGGGTAAACTGCGCAATGTTGTTTTCCTTATCCGTTACTTTATGATTAGCGTATGCTTCACACGGCAGATAATCATCCTCTTTTTCCTTCGGCTTCGGTGGCTCAGGTTTTTTCTCAATAACCTTTTTGATTACGACCGGAGCAGCAACGGCAGCAACGGCGGCCACTGGTGGTACCGGAGCAACTTTATCTTTCAGTAAACAAGACCGTCCAACTTCTCTTCCGGTTTTGTCTTCCAGGATATTGATATAATAATTTCCACGTCGGATAGTAGAATACATCTCGCGGTTATTAATATGCTTTATAACCCCGACAAGTTCTTCGTCCCGCTTTTTAGTATCTTTAAAACCTTCGGAACGTAAACGGACACTTCCATCTTTATTGTAAACGGCGAAGTAAAGCTGACCATTGCTATGTTTAAATAAAGCGATATTGTTTTCTTTATCCGTAACGGGATGTTTTTCGTATTCTTTACACGGCAGGTAATCATCTTCTTTCTCCTTTTCCTTGATCACTTCTTTCTTCTCAACGATTACTTTTTTAGTAACGATAGGTACTGCAGCAGCTGCGGCTGCCAGGGCAGCGAGACGAGCGGCTTCGGCCTTTTTTGCTTCCGCTTCCGCTTTCGCTTTTGCTTCAGCTTCCATCTTTATGCGCAATGCCTCTTGTTCTTTACGACGAGCTTCTGCGGCAATTTTAGCTTTTGCAATCGCTTCCTCTTCTGCTTTACGACGTGCTTCTTCTTCTGCTTTACGACGTGCTTCCGCTTCTGCTTTTCTTCGTTCTGCGTCTGCTTTGGCTTTCGCTTCTGCTTCCGCTTTTAGACGATCTGCGTCTGCTTTGGCCTTTGCTTCTGCTTCGGCGCGTAATCTTTCCGCTTCCGCTTTTGCTTTTGCTTCGGCTTCTGCTCTAAGGCGAGCCGCATCTGCGTCGGCCATAATAGACTGCTTCTCTTGTTCCTGAGCGCGGAGTGCGAATCCCGTCATCCAGATACCTCCTACGAGGGCAGCTCCTTTACCAATCGTAGAGCGATCTCCACGAACCCAGGCAAAATCTTTCATCATTGCTGCTTCCGAATTGTAAGGACAACTACGGGCAATCTCCTGATTATTTCCGGCACGTAGTACGTAGAAGTAACTCCCGTTTTCATTTTTAGCTCTCCAACGTTCGTCATTGGGTGCATTCTTGATGACGGATTCTATTCCATTGTCACGCCCACTCTCTGAGGTATAGCCTTCACTACGAAGGTAGGTTTTTCCATTGTCATCGTTGTACGCAAAGTAGTGTTCACCGCTTGCGTCATTTTTGAATTTATGGAATCCTGCGCCACCTTTGTAAGCTGCACAGTCTAGATATTCATCCACAACTTTCGCGGCAGGAGCAGCGGCCGCGACCGGAGCGGCTTTTGTAGTTTTTGTCATTCCAGCACCACAGGCGAGCAACTTAATGGCTGCGTCCATTTCTTCTTTACTGGCGTAGAATAAACTACTGCGTGCGATATTTTTATCTTCCGCATTTTTGATGTAAAAATAAGGCTTGCCATTTTTGGTTTCCTTTATTAAGTAGTTTTTCGCATCTGGTCCGTATTTGATGACTTCTTCGATGGTACTATTTAATTCTTCTACGGTGGCGTGTCCACGAACATCACCGTTGATCAGAATGGCCTTCTCATCTTTGGTTCTAAAAACGAAATAATATTTTTCATTACCACCACTCTGGAAAGTATCAAATACGATGTCGGAGCAAGGGTAGCTAACTCCCTGGCGTAGATAAGTTCTTTCCGCTGCTGCTTTCTTTGTTTTTTTCTCCTTTTTTGGAGCTTCCGCTTTCACTTCTTTTGTGGAAGCTGCTGCGGACGCAACGTTTAATGCTGCACCACTTCCGCCACCCTGAAGGGTCGCAATCATTTTATCCATTTCACCTTCGTTATCATACCATCGACTGGTTGCGACTTCCTGGTGATTACCAGCAACTACCCGAAAGTAGTGTTTGCCGTTTTTGTGTACTTCTTTTTTGATACGACCTTCAACGGGCATATTTTTAGTAACGGACTTAATTCCGTTATCTCGGGAAGATTCAGAACTATAACCTTCACTGATCAGGATTACTTTTCCACCAGAGTTATAGGTGAAATAATATTCGCCGTCGGCAGCAAAACTTTCGAATCCGTTATTTTTTCCGGAAATATGACTTTCGTAATAAGCAAGTGGCTTATAGTCATCAGCTCCAGAAGCAGGCTTTTTTGCTTCCGTTTTAGGAGTTGCTGCGGGAGGTGGAGTAGAGGCTGCTGCCTTTTGCGTGTCGGTAGTAGCTCCTTTGTCGGCGTTATTTTTAGCCGTAGGACCTTCTGCCTGCATTAACTTAATGCCGCGGTCAGCATCGGCGGAGCTATTGTAAGCTACACTACGACCAATCTCCTGATTGTTGCCAGCTTTAATTATAAAATAATGCTTTCCGCCCTCTTCCATTTTTTCATACCTGGAAGTATCTCCCGCGTTTTTCATAACGGATTTAATACCATTGAAACAGGCATTTTTATCAGCGTATGCTTGACTTTTTAAAATAGGATCTCCTTTTTCCGTAAGAAATTGGAAATGGAAGTTATTATCCTTCTTTGTTCTAAATGCTCGATACCTCATAGAAAAATTAGGTGTTAGTTAAAAAATGTAATTAGTTAGTTTTTGTAAGTTTTTTCCTTAGGAATTAACGTACAACATCATTATGACCCAAAAAAATGATTTAGGTAACTTTTTATGAATGAAGTTAGTGCTTAGTACCAAGTAGTAGTTTGTTCTTTTAATGATTTATTGGTAGAATTATCATTTGTTGTTTCGGGGTGAAACAGCTTATTTTTTCAACGTATCAATATTTTGCTAAAGTATTTTTACATTTAACTGCCCTAATGTAGGATTTTATAATGATTTTTCTAAGAAATTGGCTTTAATTCTTTAAAAACAAGGCAGGAAAGAGGCAAAGAGGTGATAATGTGATGATTATAGGGTATTTTAAGAGGTGGAATTGATTTAGTTTTAGCTAGTTTGAAATTAATTTATTGTGGATCTACATCAATATTAATGCGCACAGAAGAGAAACCTTTCTCAGATTTTGTGGTTCGGGCAGTGGATTCGAGGAAATTTT
>Ga0209187_1002230_pt1 | contig 19062 bp, 28 predicted proteins | sample BantaG_FD_187430 | JGI IMG/M metagenome (GOLD analysis project Ga0209187, IMG submission 187430) | Marine algal microbial communities from Bantry Bay, Ireland - BantryBay_4 metaG (SPAdes) (version 2) | ecosystem: Host-associated > Algae > Red algae > Unclassified | place: Bantry Bay, Ireland...
GGTCGTCAACGGCGGCACGCCCGTCGAGGCGCACGTGGAGGCGGTCCTGCTTTTCGTCGCCGCCGTCGACGACGACGCGGTGGTCGTCAACGGCGGCAAGCTCGTCGAGGCGCACGCGGAGGCCGTCGTGCTTTTCAGCGCCTCGGTGGACGACGACGCGGCTGTGGTCAACGGCAGCACCCCCGTCGAGGCGCATGTGGAGGCGGTCCTGCTTTTCTTCGCCGCCGTCGGCGACGACGCGGTGGTAGTCAACGGCGGCACGGCGGTCGAGGTGCACCTGGAGGTGGTCCTTCCTGGTCTTCTGCGCCCCGGTCGGCGACGACGCGGCGGTGGTCAACGGCGGCAAAACCGTCGAGGCGCGCGCGGAGGCCGTCGTGTTTTTTGGCTCAGCAGGTGACTACGACGTGGCCGTGGGCAACATGTACGTGGCGGCGCTGCGTTATGCGGCCATCTCCATGCAGAAGGATCATGTCCCTCGTGCAACCATATGCGCTGTGATCGGCGTGAAGTCGGCGCAGCTGGAGAGGTGGATACGATACTGGAGGGCGAGCCAAAGCGTTTGGCGGGTGCCCGAGCGCCAGAACTTGCATGCGGACTCTTGCTGGCTCGACAACCAGCTGTTGCGCGCCGTTTTGGGCCTTGTACGAGAACACCCCCTGGCTCTGCTGCGAGAGCACTCGGCCATGTTGACGGCAATTAGGTCGACCCCGGAGTTCTCCGAGATCAAGGTGTCGAAAAGCACCGTCGACCGCATGCTGCGGCGTCTGGGGTATACGCGCAAAGTCATCATCCGGTTGTATCATGCGGCCAACCCGGAGCGCAGGCGACAGCATGCGGTGCTACGTCAGATGGCTTGCACGAGGTGCATCGTCTCCATTGATGAGACGCACACGGACGGACGGGACGTGCTCCGTCGTTGTGGGCGGTCGCTCCGACATGAGCGGCTCGACTTGCGGGACCTGGACCCGTGTGTTTTCGAGCGCGTAAGCACGACCATGGCTGTTGGCGCCGACGAGAAGTTCCTGGGGCTTCACTCCGTCATCTGCGAGCGCGCCCTCACGAGCCATGATTGGCTTCTCTTTCTCGGCCGGTTGTTGCCGGCTTTGGGCCGCTACTCCCCCGGAGTTCCTTGACACCTTCAAGCCCCCAACTGTGTCCTTCTCTTTGATAACTCCCCAATCCACGACGCGGCGGGCGACGAGATTCTTGAGAATAATGGCATACCCTTCATCCGGCTGCCGCCATACTCCCCGGACCTGAAACCCATCGAGGATGTGTTTAATGACCTGAAGGTGATCATCCGAAACCTCGTCTACTTCAACAAGGAACTGGTCTCCGACGGTGTGCGGCTGCAAGCGCTTGCTGCCAGCCTCATTACGTGCGGTCAGGTCATCGAGCAGTTCCATCGTGTAGAGCGAAAACTAGCCTTGTGGCGTCCGGGCGCGCTCTATAGTAAACACCTCTCTTCTAAACACATACCTTCTTGTTTCCTCTTGTTGTCACCCGCGTGGTCACTCTCTAGTCCACGTTGCCTCTCTCCTTGAGCAGGCGCTTGCGTTTTTTCCAGTCCCCAATTTGCATGCTTCAGCAGCAGCGCGCACTCATGCGTCTCCCGACAGTCGGTCGTTACCCATGACGCGCACACGTGAAGTCCGCGTCGCGCGTCGGCCTGTTCAAGGCTTCTCGTTCTGCAAAAACAGGCCCTGTCTTGGTCGTGCAAGGCCAAGCTTGGCCATGTCGCTGTCTTTGCCTTGGACGAGGTTGGTGCCACGATGGCCATGGAATCTCGTTCGAAGGAAGAGCATTTGGAACGTCTGCGCAGCACTTTTACAGAATTCCGTCGATGAGAAGCGCCGGGGAACAGGTATCAGTGCTCTTTGAGGAGCGGTCACACTGAAGGAAGCGAGTTGTCTGGGAAAACGCGATCCATTTATTTTCCAGAATGTGAGAGGAAACCATGATCCGCGTCGCTTTTGTCATCGAAACTCAATAGTTTTCCCGCGTCCCGCCAGCCTTTCCTGAAAGTCATGAAACAAATTGCATTGGTGCTTGATCCGCCCCTCCCGACGTGTCACTTGCCGTCAAGTGGCGCGGGACGGCACGTGTTGCTGCGGCTTTGAGCCCTATTGCTCGCGGTTGCACTCGCCTACTCCTCACGACCGCTGGCGGCGGCCGCGGCGACGTCGAGCCACGTCATTGCGGCGGCTGTGCCAGGTCTGGCACGATTTCGCCGCTGTGCCAGGCGCGCTGCCAGAAACCAACGCGCTCTGGCATTCTGCCTTTCGTTTTAGGGCTCTAGCATCCCCTGCAGCGGCATCGGTGGGAGGGGGGGCTGCGAAACCTGCAGGAACGCGGACGTGGAGAAAGTCGTGACGACGCCGCCGCCGCCGCCGGCGCAGCGTCCTCAGCAGCGCTCGGTGACGGCGCCGCGATTGAAGAAGGAGGCTGTTGGCGGCGAAGGCGGTGGGGAGGCTACGAGCAGTTGATGGCGACGGCGGAATGGCGGAGAAGGCGGACGTGAAACAGGCTATCAACGGCGCCGTGGGCGGCGACAGGGCCGCGGTCGGCTCTGCGACGACCACTGCGGCGGGGAGGCCACGAATAGCTGATCTCGACGGCCGCCAGGCTTCGAACGCGCACGTGAGACAGACTCCCAACGGCGCCGCGGGCGGCGGGGCCGCGGTCGGCTCGGCGGGGGGAGGCTGTGGTCGCTTGGCTGACGCAAACAGCGTAGGGCGAAATCGGGGTGCGGGCTGTGGTCGCGTGCCTGACACAAACAGCGTAGGGCAGAAACCGGGGGTGTGGCACGCGGTAGGAAGAGTGAACGACGGTTTTAGCTTGGAGCAAGCCTGGAGCGAATATGGAGTCGGGAGGCACGGGGCGTGCTGGGAAAGAGAAGTGGATGCCGCAACCAATGTCAGAATAGTGCGTGGCGTTGGGTCTGGGGCGGAAATGTGGGAAGTAAGGGACGGGCCTATGGAAATAGAAGGGACTGTCGCCGCACTGTGAAGCATACACGGCCGCGCGGCAAACGGTATAGGCGCAAGAAAATAAATAGGAAAAGAACGAGGCTCTAACATCTTCACGCTGCAGCAAGCACGGTGCTGCGTGAAGTCACCAGCCTCTACATGCCACAGGTTCACTAGAGCTCAGATGAAGGGCCGAAGCTGGGTTCTCCGGACCCAGAGGCCGGGGCCGTCACCGCTGTTGCCGTAGCCCTCGCCACCAATGCCGCTAGGTCATCATAGGCCGCTTTTGCTCCTGCGACGGCAGCCTCTGCGTCCGCTGCTGCCGCCACGTACACACGAAACGGGTCATCGGCGGCGCTGTACATGGCAGCCGTTGCCGCTGTGGGATGATCCGGCCGACGCTTGAGAGTCGTGGCGAGCACGTCAGCTTTGGCGATGACCACAAGCAAAGCCTGAACGGCCTGCAAAGCTCAGCGCGACAGTGCTTTTATTGGGGGTCGCGATAGAGCCACGTCAGGAGACACAATCGGTCTTGGTGCTCGCAAAGCGCCAGTGTGCTGGCTGGCGTCGGGGCGCAAGAAAGTACCGCCGCGCGTTCGCCGTCGCTTACGCCGGAGCGCCGCGGAGACGGCGTCGCTGCCATCAGGCGTCTTGTTGGCACGTGCGGCGCCAACGTCGGCCCCCAAAGGCTCCGGCATACCGCATCAGTACACCAAAGACGCCATAGACGAGGTTTTCCGCCCCCAACTCCACCGAAGGACGGCACAACGAGCTCCGAATCGTCGGTGAATAGAGGTTGAGAGCCCCAAACGGTCGGGAAAAGCAGGCAGGCGTCGACGGCTGGCAACCCTTGCGCTAAAATCCCAGCGGATAGAGCCAAGGGAGACGGATGGGAGCGTGGTGCGGTCCATGACGTTCAGGGAGCGGGGGAGAGCTGCGAGCAGGGGAGAGCAGCGAGCGGTGGAGAGGAGCGAGCTGGGTAGAGCAGCGAGTGGGGGAGAGCAGCGAGTGCGGAAGAGCAGCGAGTGGGGGAGAGCAGCGAGTGGGGGAGAGCAGCGAGCCGGTGCGAGCAGCCAACGGCTGCGAGCAGCCAGCGGCTGCGAGCAGCGAGCGGGTGCGAAGAGCGTGAAGTTGCTAGCGCGTACCGGCGCGAGCAGCTCGGACGGCAGTCGAAGGCCTGCCGAAGCAAACGCATCAGACGACGGGAGCGCATTGGATCAGTGCGCAAGGAGTCAGCGCCCAATGATGAAACGAGCCTGTCTCAGGCCCTGCAGGGCCGTTTGGTTGCGCGCTATGGCAACCGGAGATTGCCCATTGACCGCAGTGATCAGCTGACGGGGCGGTCATTGGTCAAGGTTCAGGTCTCCTCTCTGAAACGACTGCCCCCACAGATCGCTGCTCTCGCTGCCCCCAGCATCATTGCTGTCAATTCTCAGCAGACCGAGGGGCGTGTCGTGTGCCGTTCGCGCCGCCAGATCTGAAGCGTCCTGCAGCGGCCTCATCATTTACAGGATTGCGGTCTTCCCAACGAAGTGCCCGTGAGCGAGCCACTCTGCGCCCGCATCGTGCCGCCCGCTGCTGCATCCCCCCCAGGCACGCATGAGCAGGTCTTCACGCGCGCATCGCCACTGCCAGTCTCGGCAGCCATTTCCGCTGATGCGCGGCAACTGCCGGTGGTGCGCGGGTCCCGAAGAGGGGTTACTGTGGCGTGGCGCCTAAAGTCGGCCTTCCCTCCTAGGCGCGTGATCCGGTGCTGCAGTACACACCCCAACGCATGAAGCGAAGAGACAAACAACCTCCCCGCACACATGTCCTTCTTGACACCCCATTCGAGTACACCCCCCCATCAAGTCGCACAGTCCCGCCCCACACGCGCGCAAACCCCCTGACCTCCGCCCAACGCGACTGTCGGCCGCCGCAACCGCACACGCGGCCGCTCAGTGGTCCCGCCGCGGCCTATGAGACGCCGCCCGAGAGACGGCTACGTGAAGCATCTGGGTGACTGGGGGCGGGGGGCCTGCTGCTGTCGTCATTGGTTGTCAACTGACGCCGCGGCGGCAACGACAGTCACCCCTTTGCCGGTTTGGGACCGCTGTCGTTCCCCAAAGGCCTGTCGCCGCCCGCCAGCGATGGCGGTGTCTCCCCTCGGTAGGGACGCCATTCTAGCAAGAGTGGCTTCGCTGCCTTTCAGAGAAACGGCCATGCGGAACGGACGGCGTGGGCGTCAGCCAGGGCCGAAGGTGGGGGAGTGACGACTCGCGGAGGGCGGCAATGGCGCAACGTCGATGCCACTGTGTCGGTCGTGTCGTCTGCCCGTCCCCAGTCACCGCAGTGGCTACTACCGGCCTGTCGCACCGCCCCAGCGTGATCGGTATAGGCATTCCCCCGTGCGCCAGCGACGCCGCCGCAAGCCGCCCTCGCGGCGCCAGCGGCGCGTTGCTCGCCGCACCGGCCTCCCTCCCCCAGGCCCGCCGCGGGCCTGGCGCACGCCGACCATACCCTTCAGTCACCAGGACGCGGACAAACGGCGCTTGGATAGGAGCGGCGCGTCTGGGCAATCACGTACGCCGCAATGTCGTGGTTGACGAGTTCCAACGGCACCAACGACGTCGAGGAAGCTCCCGCCGCGGCCTCCGGCGCCGACGCCCTGCGGCGCCATGACGTCCGCCGCCGCCCCGCCGCGCCATGACGCCCACCGCCGCCCCGCCGCCGCCGCCCCCGCTGACGCCGCCGCTTATTGCCGGCAGCGGCGGCGCTCACGCTGGGGGCGGCGGCGGTGGCGGCGGTGGATCCTGCCCGTACAGCACCAAGACGTTGGACAGGATGTTGACTATGAACAAAGCGGCACCGGGAAGAACACCGGGAAACAGCGAGACCCAGCGCAAAGTGCGCTGAATACAATGGCGATTGTCACAAGGCAGGCGCGTCTTGCGCCCAGGAGCGCAAGGAGATGGTAAGCGCACTTCCAAATCGTGGTACTTGACCGTTGGGTACGGACAACCAGCTCATGAGCGCCTGCAACAACGTCCTCCGAGATGCTGTGTCGAGGGCGACAATCGCGGAGGTCGACCGCCATGCATCTTCGGAACGCCTTTGTTCGAATTGAAGGACAGCTTGCATTTGGAAGGCAGGCACAATTTCCAGGCGCTCGCCCGGGACCCTGGCTGATTCCCCCTGCGTCGTCGCCACCGTCGTCGGCGTCACCTCCGTCGACGTCACGGCCGTCGACCGCACCGCCGACCACATGGCCACCGATGGTCCTGCTGTCGCTGACCGTGACCATGTTGGCAATCCTTTCGATTGCCATGCATCGTCACGGCCTCCGTCGTTGCTGACCCCGCCGTTGCTCACGACACCGCTGATGGCGTCACCGGTGCTAGCTCATCGTTGCTGATTTTCACGTTGCGGACCCACCCGTTGATGACGCACGTGTTGATGAGATCCCCGTTTCTGATATCATGGCTGCATACCGCCCCGTTCTTGACCCCCCGGCTCATGACCCCCTCGTCGATTAGCTCACCGTTATGAACCGCATCTTGTTGCACCTCGCTGCTGATGAAGCTTCTGTTGGTACCGTGACTCTGTAAAGCCCCCCCGTTTATGATCTTGCCATGGTGCAGTGCACTCGCGCTGTCGCTGTTTGTTGCAGGTCGGCCCGGAGCTGTTAAAGGCCGGATTTGGACTGTCAGCGATCTAGTCGGCGCCCGCTTAGTCAGTTACCTGTCGAAAGACACTCGTTCGCTGCCGCTGCGGCGACTCGGTCGACCACTATCGGTGCCCCCTCGGGCGACAAGCGTGGTGACCTGCGGTCGGGGCCAACAAGGTCGGCGCTCGCGGATCGGCGCCCGGAACGGCTTCGTGCCAACGGCGGCATCGACGCGAGGTTGGCAGTCAAGGGTTGATGTACGCCGCCGGCTGGTGCTATGTCGTGAGCTTCCCACCCAGGCGGTAACTCCTTAGAATTTTCGACTATGTACCCTCACCCTCTGTTTCACACCACACCTTTGGGCCGAGTTCACTCATGACGTCCGTATTTTCCACAGCCTGACGCGTTAGCAGGGTTTCTGTGACCCACAAGCAGCACCTCGCCGTGGCTCTTTGCACCTACCGTGACTTGATGGTGCAAGCAGATAGTGAAAACGTATAGCTGGCAGGCCAACGCCGTCAGGAATATGTCGGCAGAAACAGCAGGAATATGGGTGGTGAGCCAGAGCGACCGTTGGTCTGCTGGAGGGGAATGGAGGGGAGGGAAGACGGGTGCGTTGCGGGTCTGCTCCGTCGAGCCTGTGGTCGGCGAGCGCTGAGTCCACTCCACAAGCGACGGGGATGCGTCGTCAAAACAGGGTGTGGAGGAGCCGCTGCCTAAGGTCGCGGCGGCCGCTGCCGCCCGTAGTGAAGGGTTCATAACCAGGTCGGGTCGCCAATTCTCCCGACAGCCGTGATCCCTCTGTGGCTTCTACCCCGCTTGTGCGTCGCTCTGAAGTCCACAGGAGCCCGCTATGTATGCGCATATTCGAGGCGGACAACAGGCCAGCCTGAAGGTCAGCACAAGAGAAAAGTCAATGGAGGTGCTCCAGTCGCATCAGGTGGAACACGAAGTCACCTTGTTCAACCGGCCGCTTCTTGGAGGTCGCAACAATCCGTCCGTTGCGGTTCAGACAACATCGGCCCAGTCGCGGAATATGCGTACAGCCCCGATGTCCGGTCTCATTACACAGGATGCACACAACGCAGCAATGGACGTTGAGGCACGGCTTTGGGAGATGAAACACGCTCCCAACCGGGAAACCATGATTCCGTCAGAGACTTGTCACATGAGCTCTACACCAAGAGATCACGCAAAAGACACGCAACTGGGAAAATGAATCTGACGAGCCAATTCCGCAGACGAGCAATCAGGATCAAGCACAAACCATCATGCATCTCTACGTCACCAGACGAGACAACGACGTACCCCGCACAGTGTCGCGCCAGCGTCACGGCGGGCGATCGTTGCGTCGAAGAACGGCGGTCCGGGGAGCAACAACACGTCGAGAGGGGGTTGCGGGCGCGACGCCTCAGGGGCATGAATAAGCGGCACGTCGGAGCGATGGTCTGCCGATGTTGTCGAAACGATGGTGTTTCGCTGGCGGAGGGCAACAGGAGGAGGATGGCGCATTGACGACAGGACGACCCGCCACACGGGGTTGGATGGAATCAATTGAATTGTTATCAGCGATGACCCAGTGTGCGCGTCAAAAACAGAGATCCGCCCGGTTTCGCAACTCGTTGCGATCGACATTGCCCATCTGACGGCGCCTTTCGTCCGCATAATGGAGCACTGTAAAGAAAAAGCTGTTCCCAAGCGTGACCCAAAGACCACAATTGCATTTAAAACCTTCATTGGCTCGTCCAAAGAGACTGTTCGGCGTTCTTGAGGAGGACCAGAGTTCAAGTACTGCTGACCGGCCATTGCGTGGCAGCTCCTGCCTTTCGCGGCTTTCTCGCTGTCTTGGGCGCGTGCACCGTCCACACAGCCTTCCTACTGGCAGTTCAACTCCTTGCCCCGTTGCCTCTTGCTACAATGGAGCCACATTCAACCAAGTGACTCAGTCGGTGCCGTTCCAGCAGCTCGACGTCTAAAGAAGTCATCGTCATTGACAGCGACTCTGCGTCGGCATGTTCGCCGCTGGCCGCGGGGGCCCACCCTCCTGTGCGCACGGCTGCGAGGTACGACCACAAGGAAAGCAGAGAGCTCTTTGCACTGCAGGTGCTTTCTCGTGCTTTTTCCGTGGTGTTCGTGGAGGCTAGCAGCATTTCTAATCCCGTGCCCTCGAAGAAACTGACCCCAGACCGGCGCCCACCTCATCGCTGTTGTCCTTTTCTCCTCCGTTGAGTCATGCACGATTAATTTTCCATCTTTCAGGCCAACAACTCGCACTGCCTTCACCCCTCGCCGACTCGTTTCCATCGGGTGCCGTCTGGTCTTCGTCGACGACCCCGTGCCCCCTGTGCCCGCTGCCGTCCCAAAAGAGTCTAAGGCTGCTCAACCATCGACGCCTGGGCCCTCTGGGGAGGAGCTACCCTCCAAGAACGTTGTAGTGGCACGGCACCCTCTGGCTCGAGATGATTCCGGCGTCTCGTGTCGGCCACGAACTGGCCGCGTCAGCCTCTTGACGGTCTCAGGACGAGGACACTCTTTCACAAACGCAGACTGAAGAGCATCGTCCTTCCTGACCCCGCGGTCGAGAACGAGTTGTCCGATGACTCCGAGAATGACGTCGACTACGCATGGAAGGCATGCATGGACGCTCAGCGCCTCAACACGGTAGAGATTGCGCCACCTGATGCGTTCTTCATGGCGCTGTGGTCTTCATTCGTTGAGGCAGGGCCACTGTGGTCCATCAGCGGGACGGTCGGCTTGCTTCAAGACTTTGTCGCCGCTCGCTGCGAGGCCATTGCGCGAGCCGGGCTCCTGCCGCAAGCTGTGCAGCATGTGCGGGTGCTCTATGAGCACGGCCATATCGACGTACAGGCTGCGGCCGACTCTGTGGGTGTGTTGGTGGACGAATACACACGATTTCTTCCAGCCGAGGACGGGGCGGCGAACGAGCTGCGCTCGAATGAGAGTGAGTGCAGAACCGCCTCGTAGAGCAACCTGGAGAATTGATATTCTAGCTATTATATCATAACGCAACATGGCCATCCATCCCAGACGCAGAAACGCCTGTCGCGTCCGTCGGCGGCGCCACCGCCACTCGCCGCGCTCCAACATTGCGAAACCCTCGGCACCGTGCGCTGCGCAACCCCCCGGCCGCCGTTGACTCAGAAGCAGCGTCTCAACGGGGACGGCTCAGTCACGGCCCAGTGCGCCTCACGGCTTCCATGAAGGAAGCTTTTAGCCGTAGTTGAAGAAGAGCTCTTCCCCGACCGCCAGGGGACGGGCTGCAAAAAAGGCCACACGGATTTCCCCGCCAATGCTCAAAATTCGTGGCTCCACATTGGGTGCCAGGGAGGAGAGATTGATGAACTGAGTCCGGCTATTGCTGACCTCCAAAAAAATGGCGGTTGCAGAGTGGTTGTAATCATTCAACAGCGTACGTGGACAAATGAAAAGGCTAGGAATCATGTGAGTTCCGTACACAGTCTCCTCATGCAGCTCTGCGCGCTGAAAACGCACATCAGGATCTCAAGAAGTCTGAAGAAATTTGTTGATCTCATGACAAATCACAGGTCTGGCCCAGAACCCTATCCATGCCCTCTTCAGGCCCGAGTAAGCGGCCCAAAAATCTCAGGAAATCTCATTGTGGGTTGCAATTTTCTCTGCGTGACCCCTGCAAGACACGTTGATTGGCTTGCAAGATTCCTGGCGGCAATTCGCAGCCAATAGTACGATCGTGGCTTGTCGAACCACCAATCCGACTTCACTTCTATGCTGTGTCGTCGGCTCTGCCTCCGTTCTCCCTCCAACCGCCATTTTTTGGAGGATAGCAATACCAATGTGCGTCGCGTCTATAATGACGGCTTTCGATACCGCGTGCAGGTAGCTCAGGTGTTGCGCGTCGTAGATGACGCCGCGACGGTGACCGGGGGCGGTAGTCACTAGGTACCCAACGTACTCGCCTACGAAATCGCCGCGATAGGCCGCTTGAGAAACGAACACACCAAGCCCGTAGGCAGCTGACCGTCTCAGCACGAGGCAAACTCGAAGACCGCGTTGAACCTGGACATTTCTACAGCGGCGCGTACCGACCACGTCAACATCATGCCGCCTCGGTAGAAGACCACCTGCAGCGGGGCTCGGGCGCTGGGCTGGCCTCCAAAGCTTCTCCCTACCCACGTCGCTGGCCAGGGATGCGTCGATTCGCCGCGCCGCCCCGGCGTTGTCCACGCCAGCGGAAGGGTGATAGTGAGCGTCACACGACGTGCATGCGTCCGGTTCGCATTCACGGTCCACTTTGAAACAGGGACACGCGTTTGTCCCACATCGGGACGGGAGCTCGCAGGTCCACCACACTCGGTTCAGGCACATGATCATCACGGCGACGGGAAAAGCGCCTGAGGCATAGATAGGCAGTCGCCGGCCCGGAGCACGCAGAAAGGAAGGACCCACCGACGCCCATCGTGTATTGGAACAGCCGCAATAATTCTCACACGAAACGCCTGCTCGCATACAGCGACAGCGGCGGGAGTCGCACGGCCCCAAGTGAAGGCAGGGAGAAAACGGGGACGCCAGCACCACTGCGTCGTCTTGGCTGCTTCGCGGGGTTGCCGCCGTCACAACCGGGGGCGCCGGCAGCACGGGCCCTTCATCGTTGTCGGCCACCGGTGGCGCATGGACGGCTTCTCTCACCTCTACAAGGGGCGGCCAGCCGCCGACTCTGTCCCGGAAGACGGCGACATGCCGGCAGGTCTTTGCATGAACAAACTTTGCCAACCGGCCTGTGTCGTGCTTCTTAACAACGCTACCCGCGGCGCGAAGCAGCGCGATGTCCACAGAGCTCCAACCACGGTCTGCAACGGCTGCGTCCCTCCATACAGCGGCCGCCGTGCGCGGCCTAGCGGCCGCCGACCCGCCCTCACCAAGCACGGACCCCGGAAAACTGGCGGCCGACCCCCCGTCATCAGCGGCCGCTGGCCGCACACCGGCCGCCGACCCCCCCGCACAAACCACCGACCCCCGTGCACCAACCGCCGACCCCCCCGTCCCGGCTGCCGACGCCTTCGCACCAGAAGACGACACCCCAGAGACATGGCCTTCGACCAGGCAGTCGCGACATGCACCACAACTATTCGGGCGCGAGCAGATGCGTCGCGGATCGGGTGGCGACGCGACAGGAGAAGGCCACCGCGACGAACCCGCCCCCTCCGCCAACACCAAGCCATCGCGGCTCTACGAGTAGACCAGACAAACGCGGCACAGCATCTCGTCAAGCGTGTCCCGTGCGAGGACCGGAACATCCATTGCAAGCGGCACAATCAAATAATGGTTGCCCTGGGAAGACACTGTCGGCGGCGCCGCGCGCATGGAATTGTGGAAGAGAGCAGTCCGGAGAACAGGCAGCGCTGCGGCTCGTGGACCGCCGCCTGGCAGGCGTGCCACCGCCAGCATGTTGCGGACGGCCGCCTCGTCGCGGCTGAATGCGAGAGTAGGAGTCAGTTCCCTCGCCACGCGAGCGGCTTCTTGAGACCCACGCGCATTCACGGGTGGAGTGCCTTGCGGCGGCGGCGTCCGAACCCGCCATCGAAGCTGCCTTCGTCGAGTCCCCCCAAGACGCGGTCGATAACCCCTGCAGATGCGAGGGGATGTCGCTATGCCCATCAGGAAGGCCATGCTGCCACGACCGCGAGTTTTCTTCCGGCAAGGCCCCCGAGGCGAAGACCGCTGCAAGCCGCCCGCCGCCGAGGTATTGTGCCATCTCCGCCTCGCGCTTCCCCGACGCTTCGCGCTGCGTGATGACTGCACGTGCCAGAGACGCTCGACTCTGCACCTCTTGCAGCATGGCATGCAGTGACGGCCGCGACAAATGAAGCACGCGACAGAGAATGTGGCGAACCTGTGCGCCTGAACCCAACTCCGCGACGAAGGCCGCCGCCACCAGGCGCGCGCGCGCCCGAGACGGGCGGGTGGGGAGGGAGAAGAACGCGGCGTCGCGTGACTCCTCGGACGTCCCGGAGGCGCCACTGTCGTGCGAATCGACCGCACTCCGTTTCTGCAGAAATGTCTTCTGCGCCGCCATGGAGAACTTCGAGCATCCTGAGTGGTGCACAGCTCGGGTCGGCGAGGGAGCATGCATGCGCCTCCACGAGTGGTAGACCGAGCAATACATCCCCATCGGGGGAGGCGGCGACTACAGCCGTAGAGACACAACTGAGGTTGGTGGTGCCTTGGCGGACGCCGTGTCCTGCCGCCGCCGTCCCGCGTAGACAACATCGCTGTCAACTGCTGGAGGCAAAGCTACGGCCGCGAGATGGACCCGCGAATCGTCGCTCCCTTGGCGGTGCTGCTGCGCCGTGCTGGCGGGCAGCGGCTCGGCCCTGTCCTTGAAGACGACGACTGCCCCCGCAGCCAGTGTTGTCGGTTCAGGAGTCCGCGCAGCCGGCTTTGTTGGGGTGGGTACAAGCGTGGGATCGGAAAAGCTGGCAGTCCCCTCGCCAGACAGCAACCGCTTCTTCCGCGGCGGAGCGCGGTGGCCTTCCGAGACACCATCAGGTTCCCCGTCAGCGTCTCGCGTGTGGACAATGGGAAAAGCATCTGGCGGTGGTCCGGATGCGTGTGAAGAAACCTCCCAATGCTGCCGCCAGACCACATGTCGGTTTACGCGCAAAGCCGTCTCCACCTCAAACCGCCGCTGCCGGCGAGCGCGCCGCTGCGTTCGCCGCGCACACCGCGCAACCACACGCCACAACGCCTGCCGGTCTCTCGAGCGGGCAGCGACAGCGCCATCAATCTCAAACTCCGCGTCAATAGACGATGCGCTCTCGTCTGTGGGAGGGTCCGCATCGCACCACTCGCCCCCCGCGTGCGAATCATTCCGCGGCATCGTCTCGCACACGTCGGTCTTTTCGGTCAAGAAGCTCATTGACGGCGCCCACCCGGGGGACGGCGGCGCCTAGCGCTGCGTCCTCGTCGACCGCGGCACCAAACCCCACCCGCTGCGCGCGCGCCGCGACGACCTTCCCTCCATGGCCATTCACCTCGCCCTAGTAGAGAGTCAAGCACGTCGGGGTCTACGCGCGCCGCGATGGCCTAGCCGCACTTGGAGACCGCCCCGACGTCGACGACTGCGGGGCCGAAAAGGAAGGCCTCCACGTGCGCCGCGACGGCCGTGACGCCGTTGACAACCGAAGCGTCGTCAACGGCCGGGACGTTGAGAAACAGGACTGCGTCCACGTGCGCCGCGACGGCCTTGACGCCGTCGAGGACCGCCGTGTCGTCGCCGACGACGGCACCGTAACACAGGACCGCCTCCACGTTCGACTCGGCGGCCTTGACGCCATTGATGACCGCCCAGTCGTCGCTGTCCGCGTGCAGGTCCACCCGCAAAAGGGCCCGCGCTGCGTACGCCGAAAAGGGCTTACCGCCCTCGCCAACCTCCGCGGCGTCGTTGACGTCGGTGGTGCCAATCAAATCCTGGGTGACATCAACGTGGGCTTTCTTGCCGCTCTCACCAGCGACCGCGTTGTCGCGACAGGGACCTGGCAGCCGCCAAACGCCCTCGACGAGGCAGCGCGCCGCCGTTGCCGACCGTGGCGTCCTCCCGTCGTCGACCGCGCGCTGCCGATGCCAAAAGAGCAACTGCTGCACGACCTCGGCGGCCGCCTTGCCGCCACCGCAGCTGCCAACCACGGCCGTGGTGCAGTCGACGACCGCAGAGCTGCCACCAGCCCCACCCGCGTTGGTGAACACAATGCCGTTGCCAGCTGTTCTCAAAGAGAAGCATCGTGGCACGGGAAACCGCTGGGAGACGCAACCCTGACGGCGTTCCCGACCCGACTCGTAGGAGGGGCGTCGTGCAACTCGAGGCCGATGGAGGCGGACGGGGGTTGTGGTGGAGGTGCCCTGAAGTGCTTTCAAATCACTGACAGTGAGATCAGCACCTCTCTGATGGCGAGGACATCTCGCCCAGAACTCTCGGTAAGAGCCCACTTGTTGAATTTAAATAGCGGATTGTGTGTATTCCATCAAACGCTGTTTGCATCTCATGGGATCTTCCAACGGGAAGATCGTGGTCCGTGCGCCACGGCGCTCATTGGCTCGGCCGTTGGGCTTGTCCCATGCTTTTGTGCATGCAAGGGATGGCGCCACGGCATGCTTAGGACACACTCAACCCGGCCCCCGCATCGCAGCGCGTCGTCCCATGCCTTCGCGTAGGCACCTGCTGACACACACCTTTTGGCCAGCACGAAATCTCACGCAACCCAACCCGCGTGTGTCACCGTGACCACTGTCTATTTCTCCTGATCAGTTCCGCCTTGTGCTCTTATATTTTTTTTCATTTAATCTTTGTTTCATCCCACCCTTCGAAATGCTCCGTCGCCACTTGCAGAGCGACACTGCGACCAGCACCAAGTGGCGGCCAAGACCCGCGGGTCACAAGACGCTGTGCAACCGGTGCGCCAAGACACTGCCCGGCTGATACGCACACCACAGATCCCTCCAACCGAGACGCTGCCCCCCATCATACAACCCTAACGTTCCCCCCGCAGCCTTGGTCCTCAGCCGCCGCCGGGTTGGCCACGGCCGGTGCCACCGCCGCCATCGCCGCCAAGCCGGCCGTTGCTGCTACAGAGGCGACGCCGGGAGCTGGCGCGTTGGTGAAGGTGGAGACCTGTTCTGCGCCCTAGGTCTCTGTTGTGCGTTGACGTGTTTTTCTTTATAAAGCGACCGGGAGAGCATGTCAGCGTGCGTTGTCTCAATTGTTCACAAGGCGGCGTGGGGAGAGGTACCCGTAATCTCATTGTCAAAACGTTTCAGCGGCGTACCCATGCGACGGACCGATGGCAGATAGGCCACCATTATGCATGCGGGGAGCCGCGGGCATCAGCGAGTGGCGCGACGTGGGTCGTGTAGCTAGACACATGTGCCTCCCGTGCACAAACAACCTATGAGGAGAGGCTGTACGGGAGCGGCAACTGCGTCGTTCGGCCATGACCTGGGGAACGCGTTGCTGCGTTGCATGGAAAAGCGACCTTTTGTTTCAGAACAATCAGTTGGAGAGTGGATGTGGCTGACTGAAAAAAACTAAGAGCCTGTTCCCACCTTATGGTGATGGCAGCTTTGGAACCTCCTGTCCACGGCCAACACGTGGAAGTCGCTGGCAGACCGCCTCACACCGAGCGTCGACCTTTGACACCCTCCTGCGAAGACATTGTTCAGACTTCGTCTCGCGTGGGAATCGCACAGACCACCAAACGGGGTCACGCGAGGCCCGCATGATTCACTTTCACAGCGTGCGTGGTCAACCTTTCAACGTCCGTCAGCAAAATGTATTCTGGGGCATGTGCATGAGGGCCGTGGGTGGGCGCTTCCCATTCATGAAAAATGGACAGATCGCTTTTCATGACGCATTCTCTTCATCAAAACCTCGATCCCAGAACTTTCCCGGACTTTTTGTCGAAAAGGACCTGTCAGAGAAAACTTTTGACGTCACCACGCCATCTTGTGGACAGCAGGAAAAGCACATTGCTTGCATTTACCGAACAGTTCCACATGTACTGAAGAAAGTCCAATGCGCGGTCCGGATCCGTTGCCGCTGCGAGAAGTGATGCGTGACGAAGTCGACTGCCTCGTCTTCTCGAGAATCGCGCGCCTGCATGTGCCTGCACGCGCCGGCCTGCGCCTGCACGCGCCTCCTCCAACGTTTTGCTTCACAACCTGACAACTCCCTGATTCCCGTCGGCGCAACTGCCGGCTTCGGCACCAATGTTTGACGCAGACAACAGGGCTCCCACAGTGCGCGCCACACGTGCTGCTTTGTTCCGTTGCTACTCTTAAAACCCTCCGGCAGCACCTTCCTTCTCGGGCAGCGCCCATCACACTATGCTGCGTCCGAGTCGACACCTAAGTGGCCCGCACCGACCCGTCTTTCACCATGAGAGTGACATCCGCGCAGCGGTCCACGGGCCCCTGGGAGCGAGGGCGGCTTTAGCGGAAACATGCATGCTGCCTGTGTGTGGCGGGATTGCCACAGGATGGCCGCCGAGTGTGACAAAATACGAGAGAAAAAACTAGTGTCCCATGACCCCCACTCCCGCACACGCTCATGATGCTCGTCTCACATTGTCCCGCCAGCACCATGCACCTGTTAATCAACGTCATACACGCGCTCCTCGCTGCTGGCCGTGCCACTCCCTACCCCACTACCGGCACCACTGTCAACTGTGGAGCCCCGTATATCCTCCTCGTCGGCACTGGCGTCCGTCGCCGGTCGCCGCCGCCGCTTCCTTCCTCGAACCGCGACCGCCGCTGTCGCGGCGTCACGATGAAGTTTGGACAGCCATGTCGCCAGCATCATGAGGATGTGGATGTTTGGCTTTGTTTTGCGAGTGGATCACAATTGCTCAGGAAAGCGTGCGGGAGTGACAACGCCGCAGGTAATCATGACGCCGATAAGCATGTTTGCTCGCGCCCCGTTGACAAAGTCAGCTTTGAGATCCGGGGTGTGGGTGGCCATGTCCTTGAAAGCACCAACGTGAGCCGCGAGAGCGAGCTGCTCCGCGTCCATGTCGCTAAGTGAAGGCCAATCAAATGGCTCCATCTGGCGGTCGAAGGTCTCGCGCGCCCCGTCGGGCCACCTAAACGGGCTGTTTATAGCCGCAACATCAGGAACCTGAGAAGGCACGAAGCGCCCCGCCTCGCCACCGGCCGCCGATCCAGAACGAGAGCCCACGGGGGATGACGCCGACCCTGTCATCGACAGGCGGCGGGCAACGTTCAGCCCAGCGTCGGACACCGACGCGTTGTGCACCGCGAACAGCTTGGCGACACTCGACTTGGAGCCCCCAAGAGCGCTGCCGTCCGCCCGCCTCCGGAAGGTTTCCCGATGCGCCCAACAGTCCGTCGCCTGCTGCCTGCGCGCGTCGCTGTGCTGCAACCGCCGCCGACGGAGCGGCACATGCCCCAAGAGCGGAGTCAACGGCCGACACCGACGGATCTTGTAGAAAGCGCGTCGACTTCTCCCAATGACCCCGGTTTTCCGTCGTTAGCGTGGCCCCCTCCATGCCTTACGTATTCATGACGTTGAACGCTGCGGTCGCGTCCAACCCCGTGTCGGCCGTGTTACCGACCCGCTCGTCGGCGAAGCCCGCCAGCCGCGCCTTGTCCGCCAGCTTCTTCTGGTAGTCCGACACGGCCGCCGCACGAAAACCGTCGACTTGTGTTTCCATGATCTTCGTGCACACGTAGTCCGCGCCGCAGAGTGGCGGTGCTTTGTCCCGTCGCAAGATGCTGTCGCCGTTGTTGCTGCAGTAGTTCATGCCGTCGATGACCAGCGTCCGGTTTTTGTGGCCCATCTGGTTGCACGACGTGCACCGGAATTTGCACGGGCAGCTCAGGTCCGTACATGCCGTCTTGTGGCGCTCAAAGACGTTCCCGACGGGCAGTGTCCGACCGCACGGGAAGCTGCGCAGCGTGCAGGATCCTTACGTATGGCCGGATTGCGAGCCGGATTCAAATCCGCAGAGAAGGCATCGTGTCATGGTGCACGCAAGTGCAGACCCCCTCCGCGATCAGCGCCCCAAACCAAAGCCGCGCACAAGAGGACACGCCGTCGCCGACACCACCACCCGCGCCGACCGCGCACGCCGGCCCCCTCCCCACAAGCAGGCGACCACGCACGCCAACGCCACTGCCACAAGAGTCAACAACAGACGCCAACCGCCTCTCTTACTCACATCACACACACTGCGCGCTCGCATGCCACGGGCAAGCGCACGCCGTGGGGTGCAGCACGGCAAGCCGCACAAACAGCAGCGGAGATCCCGGTGCACAACGCCCCTAGCGATGCCGATGACGTAACGGTGCGACGACTTCGCAGCGGTGCGAGGACGGCGCTGCGGTGCGACGACATCGCAGCGGTGCGAAAACGGCGCTGCGGTGCGACAACATCGCAACGGCGCCACGACAGCGCAACGGCGGCACATCGGCGCAGCGGCGCCACGTCGGCGCAACGGCGCCACGACGGCGCAACGGCGGAACGACGGCGCAACGGCGCCGCGACGGCGCAATGGCGCCACGCGGCGCGCCTACGGCGCACCGGGACAACAACGGCGCGACGACGGCGCAGCGGGGCGACGACGGCGCGAAGACGGCGCAGCGGGGCGGCGACGGCGCGAAGACGGCGCAGCGGGGCGACGACAGCGCGACGGCGCGACCGCGCGACGCTGACCAAGATATGGGGGATGACTTGGGCGTGCGTGTAGAAGGCCGCCTTAGGGGCGTTTGCGGGGGCCCGCCAGCCAGAGAGGGACGCGTGGCGGTCACGAGTCACCAACACCCCCGAAACTGGCCTGGAGGGGGTCCCTGGACAGAGGCCCGCTGGCTACCTGCGAGACCGGTGCAGGTCATTGCGTCGCATCAGCGCCCCACGTACCGGAGTGGGCACGGCGCACG
>Ga0209187_1002232_pt1 | contig 19033 bp, 10 predicted proteins | sample BantaG_FD_187430 | JGI IMG/M metagenome (GOLD analysis project Ga0209187, IMG submission 187430) | Marine algal microbial communities from Bantry Bay, Ireland - BantryBay_4 metaG (SPAdes) (version 2) | ecosystem: Host-associated > Algae > Red algae > Unclassified | place: Bantry Bay, Ireland...
CACTAAATGAGTCAAATAAAAAGACATTTGTAAGAGAAGAGAATACATATAACGTATATCATGATCCTGGATTACCTCCACTATTAGATACCACCTCGATCAATATTAGCAGCGATCAATATAAATCGGGCTTTTCCATGGTATCAGTATGGGGAGCTCACCTCTCTCCTGATGATGATGTACTATGGGATATATCACCACAGAAAATAGGGAACATCTCTAGCTCAGAATTTCCTAAGAGCTTTTCCGACTTTGATTCATTTTACAATTATATAGAAGGTGGAGACATCGGTACAGGCAGATCTATAAATCCAATAACGAACGCTCCTTACCCTGCAAACAATGTATATCGAGGTGATTATACTCGTGTACTCGCAGAATTCTGGGCTGATGGACCAGATTCTGAGACCCCTCCAGGGCACTGGTTTGTCTTGCTTAACAATGTTAGTGATAATCCTCAATTAGAAAAAAAACTGCAAGGTGTAGGACTTACATTGTCAAATCTAGAATGGGACGTCAAGTCTTATTTTATAATGGGTGGTACCATGCATGATGCTGCAATATCTGCATGGAGTATAAAAGGCTGGTACGACTACATCCGACCAATATCAGCTATACGGTACCTAGCTGAAAGAGGCCAAAGTAGTAAGCCAGAGTTAGAAAGCTATGATATCGGAGGTATTCCACTTATGGATGGGTACATAGAAATAGTTGAATCTGGTGATGATTTACAAGGCATTGAAGAAAAGAACGTGGGTAAAGTAAAGCTGTATACTTGGAGAGGACATGACTTCATATCCGATACAGAAACAGATGAAGCCGGCGTTGGATGGATTCTTGCCGAGGATTGGGTTCCTTACCAAAGACCATCATTTGTCACTCCGCCATTTGCTGGATATGTTTCAGGACACTCTACCTACTCTAGAGCGGCTGCAGAAGTCATGACTCTTCTTACAGGAAGCGAATACTTTCCTGGAGGAGTTGGAGAATTTGTTGCACATAAGAATGAATTTCTAGTATTTGAAGAAGGCCCAAGTCAGGACGTAATCTTACAATGGGCAACATATCGTGATGCATCTGACCAATGCAGTCTATCCCGAATATGGGGTGGGATCCATCCACCAGCTGATGATATTCCTGGGAGAATTATTGGAGAGCAAATAGGTAAAGAAGCATTTGAATTTGCTATACCATATTTTTCTAAGATTAATTCAGTAGTGGATAAATCCACAATAATCAACAACCTTTACCCTAATCCAACAGTAAATGGAGAATCAGTGACCCTGATCAATACCAATTCTCATATGAAATTTCAACTTATCGACAGTCAAGGAAAGTCGTCTCCAATATCAAATTATTCTTTTAATCCTCAGTGTAATTGCACGTCAATCGATCTTGGTGACATAGTTCAGGGAATGTATATCATTTCTGCTTACCAAAGAAGTTGGAAGGTTCTGATCATAGAATAGAAAGTAATAAACTCACCTTTTTACACAACTATCTCATTTTTAGAATATGCAGCACTGGTCTATTATATCACGTTTTTGACCGTCTAGTTTACATCTTCACTGCGCGAAAAAAACAAAAAGCTAGTAACTATATTTTGTTTATAACATTTTCATACTTTTTTACATTTCCCCCATCAGTTCCATCAAAAGCACACACTTAATAAATTCTCTATTGGTACCCTCTATTTCCGTTTGTCCAGCTGAGCTATAAAACAACTTTCTCAAATTTCTAAGACAACCTTCCATATGCCGGATGATTAAAATCTGAACTTTGAGCTGTTTGTATTTAGTAACATCAGACATTTTCATCTTTTCTAATCTTTTGCTGCGTAGAGATCTACCATTAGCAAAATGATTGTACAGATCATAGAACTCTTTCACGTCGAAATTCCTGAAATCTTTGACTCTTTTAAAAGCAACTTTGATTGCTTCCTCAGGACTGTAAAGATCGGTCTTTCTTACTTTTCCAACATTTAGATTATTATTAAAATAATCGATAATATATTTTGACAGATTATCTCTTTTTATCTCCTCATCAGCTTTCGGAAGCAAGGTGAATTCTAAAAACTGTTGGGCAAAATACATGGCCTTATCATTTGCCTCTTGTGGCGCATCATAGTAATTGAAATACTCTCTTGCCAAATCCTGAGTTGTGACCAAATTATTCTTTGTTAATGTCATCAATTCATCGTAATAATCTGAAGTTACAGATTCTGGTGCGTAATCATATTCAACGACTTCTATACGAGACCAAAAATCTGCAGTAAATGGCTCATCCTCTTGCCTGTACATCGATCCTAGATTCGCGGCTGCACACAGAAGAATATCTTCTCCGATATTATATCTAGTGCCATCAGGAGCTGTAAAAACCTTACTCCCTGCAAAAAATGGATTCAAAGATTTCCGCAATGCTTCAGGCCACTCTTTTATCTCTTCTATATTGATTAGTGCATGAGAAGTAGTAATCGCTTTGGTAAATCCAGCAGGTATTGAATAAGGCCCATACTCTCCAAATTTTATTGCTGTTACTAAGCTATTCTTTGTTTGCCACTTATCAGAGGTATGCTCGAAATATTCTCGATTCATAATTGATGCAACGAATTTCAAAAACACACTCTTACCAGTACTCGGTGGCCCCGCCAATAAAATAATCCCAGACCCACTTAACTTTTGAAGCTTGGCTTTTAATACAAATTCATGGAGCTTCCTCTGAAAATAAGGTGTCTCATCAATGAAGTCTGTACTGATCTGCGGAACATATCTATCTCTGTTTTTCTCTTGATACTCTTTATACTTTTTCTCTAAGGCACATCTAAGAGATTTAACTTCTATACTTGATTTTGGAATGTCTCGCTCAATGTCTATCACAGCAAATTGCGGATAGCTAGACGCATCGGCTTCTTTACAATAAACAGTCCATATCGCATCCAATAATTCATAGGAAAACTCACTTGTAATATAGTATTGATATTTCAATGAAAATCCTCTATACTCAGACTCTTTCAGTTCAAATGCTTTACCAGATAGTAGATTTTCCTCGGTACTTATTTTGTGCACCTCCTTATCCGAATTCCTTTCATAGCTCACAATATACTTATCCTGCTCACCTTTCTTTTCAGTAATCTGAATATCCCAATTCGGAACTTTAACTTGATTACTTTCGAGGTCAACATATAAATCAGGGTCATTTTGTACGTAGGCGTATTTCCCCTCAAAAGCCACCATCTTCTCTAAGTCATCTCTATTCCTATCTAGTATTCTTCGATTAAGTTTCCTTCTAAGGTCTTGTGCTAATCTTACATCGTTATAATCACGCTCTAGTTTTCTTATATCTTTTAAAATAGACTCATGATTAGCATTTGCATTAAGTTCTTGATCAGAAAAACCTCCAGTATGATTCTTGACAAAAAAGAGGATACTGTCGGAGATCATATTGGAAAACTGAAGTTTGGCTGCATTTTCTTTTTCCTTTTTCTTTTGCTCTATTAGTCGTAGTGCTTCATGTCTTTTCTCAACCTTGCCTTGGAGTCGAGTCTGGATCATAGCTGGACTATACCGCTTTCCTTTTGCTACACTTTGTAGTATAAATGGTTGTTTGAGCAGAGACATCAATTCCAGACATGCGGGATGCGTACTCAATAACAATTCTAGTCTTCTAGGTTCATGCGTATCAATTATTGCTTGTTCTATTAGATCAATTTCACCTGATATAAACTTATTCAGTTCATTTTCGTCATTGGTTATTTGACTGGCAAATAGTGAATTAAGCTCTTCTTGTATTAATTTGAAATCAGTTAGGATGCCATCTTCTAAATTATGAGCCATCGCTGACAACTCTTGGTCAAAACCTCTAAGATTATTAAGCATTTCACGATACGCCTCAGTATCACTTTGCTGATTGATATCCTTTTTATAAGCCTTTACTAATTCTAGTATATTTTTTGACCTAGCAATGTCAACCATACGATTGACTTTTTTCTCTATCGGACCTACAATATTAGAAATTGCAGAATTGAGACGTTGTCCTACTAGAATAGTTCCTAATTGGTCAGACTTTGCAGTTAGTTCTTCAGCAATATTTATTCTAGCTATTGCAATTTTATGTTGCACTTCTAATAGGGATAAATATCCGTCTCCCGACTCTAGCAATCTATGTTCTATATTCGTTTCGAAATCATATCGTGCCGCCTCTATAGCCGTTGGCAAGGCTGTCTTCTCCTCTTCAACCAATTCCGTTATAATCTCAGCATATTCTGTTTTAGTGAAAATTGATTCTCCTTTGAATAAATGAGAGATATCTTTGAATATGGCAGTGAAAGTATCTAAATCAGCACCTAAGTTCAGGTCATAAATGTTTGTTTTGATCTTAGCTAACGATTTACCTTTATTGAGTGCTACGATAACATCTCCTCGCTGATCTATTTCGAATCCTTCGTCATATATACCAAGTTTACCAAGCGAAACTATATGATCATCTGTAATATCAAAAGCTTCTATATTACCATCATCATCTTGGATAAAAACACAGCTAAGATTTTCGTCTACTCTCATCCATCTAGCATCATAAGGGAGTACAATCTTCCTTGGCCACTTCTTTGGGATGACCGACTTATGAGTGTTGACTACAGTAATTTCCTGATTATTAGTGAGGGCGATGATAATGTTGTTATCAGAAGCTAATATTTGATAACAGTTATTATAAATATATAGATTCAACAAATTATCGGTATTGTCCAATAAACTATCCATGGACAATACGCCTGGTTTAAAATATAGACGATATCGATCAGTATCAAAGGTAGATTCGAAATTAATAGACTTAAAAAATCCCTTTACATCTTCAGTTCTAAATACTAGTGCTTGGTCCAATTTAGATTTTGAGCCAGTCCTTACAATATTCCATTTATTCGGAGGTAACAAATCACCTTTAATGTCCTTTGTTTCAATGATTACAGAAACACCTGAACGTTTGTCCAATGTGGTGATAATAATATTGTCATTCTCTGTGATATGGACATAGCCTCCGCTACCCTTCTGATATTCCGATACGATGGCTTCTAGAAAATCGTGGAAACAGAAAAACTTAAGGTGTAGACCATCAATTAACTTCTTTGATTGATATTCAGATTTATTAACACCCGCAATATTAGCAAGTAAATTTCTTGGAATAATTAAATCATGTAACTCTTTCAAACCTACACTAAAATCTCCGTTACCCGCTTTATAGATTCTATTAAGAATGGTCTTATATTTTGCCTTATTCTTTGCTTCCGTTTTTTTATACCCTTTTGTATTATAGACTACCGACTTACTCGTGCTGTCATCATTGAGCGCGTAATTGTCAGGCAAATAATGATCTACATCTATTAATACGCCATTCACATCATAGAAACTTAATAGAGGACTATCTTTATATTGAACTATTAATATATCTTGACTAGACAAAGCGCCGCTCAAAATATGCAACCTATCTATCTGTAGGCCAACTATTTGTTCGTGCGAATCTTTTTGAAAATGATCAGGTAATGCTTGAAATTGAAATTGGTTATCTTGTTTTGGCATATGAATAAGTTGAAATGAATTGCTCCAAAAATAATCGAATCTCCAAACTAAGTATTATTTTGACAGCATAAAAAATAAGAACTGATTTCTTTTTATTCTAAATCACAGTAGAACATTAGATTTGAAGTTAACATTACGATATGGCTAAAATACCAATTAACTCCAATTTCATTCCTTTGCTGAATCCTCGCGATGTAAGCTTTGAAAATATTCGCAATTGGAATATTACTCAAGCGAATGCATTATCAAAAACAGTACAGATAATAGAAAGTGATGTAAAATCAATACATCTTTATAATCCTTCAATAAAGAAAAATAATCGTGATTGGCCAAAAAAATTAAATAAACACACAAAAAAATATTTAGCTAAAAGAAGCAAATCTAATAAAAGTGAAAGAGACGAGATTAAAAAACTGACGGATGATTTAGGTTTATTAATACCTCTATATGATATCGCAGAAACAAAACATAAAGTACTGAGCGACTCTATGAATATTCTCGCACAAATAACAGCGGATTTCAATTATATAGATCTATTAGATACACTGGCCGATAGTGTTAATTCTGAATCTCAGAATAAGTTACCCTTGTCCATTGTAGCATTATTATACTCTATTGAAAAATATATAAATCTTGCTCTATTCTCAGACTCAGTAACTTCAAGTATTACCAATCTTGAAGGATGGTTATCTCACAATTCTCCAATTGAAAATGATAAACAATTAAATACACAACTATTCTTTTCATGGTTTTATGAATTGGTAGATAAAGTAATACTTAGCAACAACCCTGTGACCTTAGAAAACATAGACGATTATCACAGTGATGTTTTTGTTTTAATATCAAAATACAAGAAACAGTTTGTCGACGAATTATTAGAAGTCAAAAAGTCAAATTCCAAATATTTCTTCTTTACTTCATTTCCTGATTTTAAAAATGACTTGCTCGATTTACTATCAGCAGATTATAGTCTACTCATGCTTGATAGTTTTATAATCATGAACAGAAATGCGAGTGATGGAATCGCAAATATTGATTTGATTCAAAAAGCATTGAATGAAGAGTCTATTATCAGTCAAATTGGAAAGACATTCAGTCGTAAAAACATAGTCAACAAAGTCAAATCATTACTTACAATTAAGAATGGTTTGGATGAGTTAAGTCTTTTTGAAAATGATAAAATGGACTATGAGAGCTTACTTTTACGAAAATCTAGATTGACAATCGAAGAGGCTAATTTATTGATTGAAATGGCTGAGTCTGCCATGAGTTCCCAAAGCGAAGGATATCTATATGCAGTTAACCAAAAGATAGAAGAATACCAGCTAGGTCTATGCAATACGATTAGTCGACCATTTTATGCTTGGGAGCGAGAAGATCAAATTATATTACCCAAAATAAACCTAGCAACTCAAATAGAAAGTGACATTGCAACAAGTTATCTAAAACGCAAGAATGATCACGAAAAGGCTGAAGCAGAATTGCTTGCTTCATATATTAGATCTATCCAAAGCATCCAATCTAAGGTAGCAATAGAACGCTTGGTCGATAGTGTCCCCTCCTTTTTCTACGCATCCAATCAACGAAGGTGGAACATTGCTGTAAAACAAGCAAAAGAAACTATGAGAGCTAGATCGGCTTTTCGAGAACAAAAAATGAAAGAACTGGGCATAGATTTGGAAGAAGGTTTTTCAAGTGCTCAGAAAGAGGTATTCCTAACAGAAATGTTGAAAATAGAAGAAGAGATACAAAGCTTTGTACCTTTTGTGACATCAGCATTCAAAACTGCATTGCCATCGAAACGCACAACAGAATTTGATAATTTCCGTCATCAGTCAGATGGTATTGAGTTCGACCCCGAGACCGTATTTGATCCCGAAAAATGGATCAGAGGAAACGTTATGAAAACTCTTAAAACCAATATAAAGAAAGGAGAAGTAACTCAGGTAAACTGTTTTTGTTTAGACTTATCTGGTTCTATGGATCATGATCGAATGAGAAATTTATATAAGATGCTTTACCTTATGATCACAGGTCTCCAAAGCAGAAAATCATTTGATGCTTTTCATTTTTTTAGCAATACTTTTATTCCAGGTGTTGAATTTAATTATGAGTATACTAGGAAGAATCTTCTTTTTAAGATTTTGACAGTCATATCAACTGTATCCGGTCCACATATCAGATATATGGGGCTTGAAGGCACCAATATCAGTGATGGTATTATTGGGTGTGAAGATCGAATGATCGACTTTACAAATAAACTCAGAATTAGAAATCCTAAGATTAATTTATCATGTTCTATGTTTGTAATTACTGATGGAGAGCCTTCGATGGGAATAAGAAGTATAAAAGAATTGAATAAGTTTATAAACAAAAGAAGAGAGACAACTGGATATGCAATCAAAGGAATCTATATAAAGTCCGAAGATGATACCAAAACATTCATCACTAGGATATTCGGCGAGGATCACTCCACAGAGACTAGCAGTTTCGAAGAAGGAGTCCAAAAACTTACGAATATGATGACAAAGACTTATCTGCAACAACGTCAAGATCACAAATGGGCAAAAAGACGTAACAGAATAAACTCACATAAACAATAAAGTAAATAGAATTATTACAATCTCTAAATAGATCAATTATATAGTATGAAATCAAGTGAACATCAGAATAAAACGGGTACAATATCAGTAGAACTCAATGATGTAATCGTCACATGGATCGATGGTGAATTTGCTAAGGCTCAATTGAGTAATGATAAGAATAAGGCATATAAAATTGACGGTAAAAAGATTTTAGATGTTGATTTGATTGAAGATTATAACCTTGTTATATTTAAAATAGAAGGTTCAATACAATTCAGATATAAAGACAATAGAAATATCTCAGGTAGCAATGATTGGGTAGATTACTATTTCGAGTCAATTTCATCATCGTTTTACAGAAAAGATTCTCGGGGATTTTGGTATGATTCCGAAGGTATCAAACTCAAATCAACAGTTATATTAAAAGACGACATTCTAATATCTCTCAACACTAAAACATCAAAAAAGAATCAAATTTTTAAAGTTCATAAACCATACACCAGTCCTAATATGGAGCTCATCCAAATTGGAAAAATAGTCCTGGATAAAAATCTCGATCCAGTAACGTATTTCAATGAAAAAATAACAGGTCTAGGAAAAAATGCTATAAGTTTCGATAATGGTTCTGTCTATCAAGAAGTCTATCTGGGACTTGATAGAACAGGCTTCATAAGTGAGGATCAAAAGTTACCGATTATAATAAATGGAAACGAAATAAAATCGTATAAAAGTGAAATCAATCTAGGCAGCTTTACTTTCCACATTTTCCAGGATCAAACGAGGGAATATTATGTAGACATAAGAAATTCAGAATCATTAGATATCAATAACTCGTCATTTATTCTTGATTCAAAAAGCCATCTAATATTGGGGGATGAAGATATGATAAAAGTCAAATTTAAATCTGAATCATATTATTACAACCTTTCTAAAAATGAAGAATTTACTTTGTCAGATTTAGGAGAAGCTAAGATAACGAAAATAGAAAAATCAAATGTCGCTTTTAATAATTGTGAGTTATACAATGTATCAGCAAAAAAGAATTCAATTGTAATTAGATCTGATGACTTAACTAGGTATTTTCCAGAAAACAAGTCAGTACAAATAGAAAAGATAAAAAATGTACCGGGCTTCGAAAATGTTTTTGCATTCGTTACAATACAAGGTAAACAACAGTTGTTTTCTTTACAATCAGAAAATTTGATCCTCTTAGAAAATGATGCAATCGTTGCAGTGGATGGGCATTCCAAAAACAAACTACTCAATGCAATAACAGCAAATGGACAAAGGATAGCTTTAGATCTGCGAAAAGGGTTTAAAAACTTAATAATAGCCACTACGGACAACATTAACATCACACAAACTGAAAGTGAGCCCTTTAATGTCGGTAGCAAAATACTGCAGAACGTAAAAATTCAAACACTGGGTGGTATGCAGGAAAGAGTGATTGATCTGAATTCTGAGAAATTAAGTATTTTCAAATTACCTGACAACTTGATGACATATACTGACGGAGAAGAAAAATCTGTTTTTGCAGGTGCAGAAATAATAAGTATAAACTATGAAAAGATTACACGGATAGGTAAACAAACTTTCCTATCTGCTGATTTTCGATCTTATGATGACACATTAAGAACAGTTATGTTGGATTATAAATCTGGGAAGCCTTTTAGATTAGATGGCTTGGGTCATAAACTAGAGCTAGTCACAAGCTTTATAAAACCGAGTAAAACCAAAAGTTATCAGATAGGCCCGCATACTATGATCGGTGCAAGAACCCTGAAAGAGGATTTGAAAACAGATGCATTGTTATTCTCAACAAAAATCATGTCTAGCTGGATACCATTTTCAGATGCTTATCTGCCTATATTGAAAAGGATTGTCGAAATTAATGGGTCTGGCACCTGGGAATATAACTTGTATGAACTACGCACATTATCCAGTGAAAAAGAATTTATTGCTGTAGAAAAAACATATCCGCACAGAATACTAGCCAAAAACAAAGGAGATAAACAAGAGCCAATTGTTGTCAAAAGCAAAGAAAAAGTATTGAAATCACCAAAAGAAATTTCTATGATTAGTAAATTGTTTTTCACAAATACAAGTGACTTGGCCGATGTTTATTAATAGAATTTTCTAGTTATATATAGACATACATGTAATTCCAAAAGAATATTCTTTAACGCAATTCGCAAATTTTAATGAGTAGTTTTTTCATTATACCTTTAATTTAGGATAAATTTCACTCTCCTTTATTTTATTTTCATGAAATTTATTTCACATTGAGAGACATAGAAAAAGCTAAACAGATAATTCAAGACAATTGGAGAGATGGATTTACGGTCCCTAGTTCTAAACTTTACCCATTTCAATGGATGTGGGATTCAGGGTTTGTAGCACTTGGTACATCTACTTATGATATCCAAATGGCCATGACAGAAATTGATAAAATGTTCTCAGGTCAATGGGCGAACGGAATGATTCCTCATATACTTTTCCATAGTGAAAAAGAGAAAACATATTTCCCAAACTTTGATTTTTGGAACAGTCAAATAAATAGTGGTGCCCCAATGCACCCTAAATCTTCTGGCATAACTCAACCTGGCGTATTCGGATTCATTCTTAAGGACATCTTAAAAAACAATTGGGGTAATGAGGAGGTAAAAGATTTTGTAAAAAGAATATATCCTAAAGTAGTTCACTACCATCGTTTTCTATACGACTACAGAGATCCTCACAAGGAAGGTATCATTTTCATCTATCATCCTTGGGAATCAGGAAGAGACAATTCTCCACTCTGGGACGAATCTATGGCCAAAATCGACATAATACCAGGCTCTATTCCTAATTATTACAGAAAAGATACATCATTATCTAATGTGGATGAAAGACCAACTCAAGATAAATATGATAGATATGTATTTTTATTAGAATTAGGTAAAAAATACAATTATGATGGCAAGCAGATAGCCGAAGAAAGTCCTTTTTTAGTGCAAGATACAATGATGAATGCTATTCTGATAAAATCAAATGAAAGTCTAATAGAAATAGCTAATGATTTGAATATAGACTCAGAAGAAGTAAAAGAATGGCAAACGTTAAGTAAGTCTAATTATGATGAAAAATTCTGGAATGAAGACTTAGGCACTTATGTGGGCTATGACCTCAGATATGAAAAACAAATGAATTATCGTGAGATCGGTGGACTTATACCTTTATTCGCTCAAATTCCAGACGATACAAAAGCTGCAAAACTAAATGCGTATCTTCAAGAGTTATCGAATAGAGATTACTATCTCTGCCCTAGTTTTGATGTCGATAGTCCGCTATTTGATTCGAAGCGATATTGGCGAGGTCCAATTTGGCCACAGATGAATTGGATGATCTATAATGGGCTAATTAACTATGGTTATGATAACACTGCGGAAATTGTAAAATCAGATCTCAATACACTCATTCATAGACTTGGATTTTACGAATATTTTGAATCTCAAAAGAAAGTAGTTGAAACACTCAGCAAAGGTTATGGTGGTGATAATTTCTCATGGACAGCTTCTAGCTATATTCATTTGAACCAAGAAAAAAATTACTAGATTCACAACGTATAGAATAAGCTAAGAAGCATTAAGTAATGATAAATAATAACCCATGAATATATTAGATTACATCATAATATTAACCTACCTAATTGGATTCATACTATTGGGCTTCTTATTTAAAAAGAATAAAACATCAAAAGATTACTTTTTAGGTGGTAATTCATTGGGATGGTTTCCATTGAGTTTGTCGACTATGGCAACTCAACTTTCTGCCATTAGCTTTATATCCGCTCCCGCATTTGTAGGTTTAAAAATGGGTGGTGGCTTAAAGTGGTTGACTTTTGAAATGGCTGTACCTATTGCTATGATATTTATAATGCTTGTTATAATTCCGCCTTTGTTTAGGGCAGGAATCGTAAGTATATATGAATACACTGAACGACGCTTCGATTATTCTACTCGGATGATTCTAAGCATTGTTTTCCAAATAAACAGAGCCTTAAGCACAGGAGTAATGGTGTATGCAATTGCATTCATTCTACAGGCTGTTCTAAATTTAGATTTCAGTATTACTATTTTAATAATTAGTGTCATTACAATAGTCTATTCATGGCAGGGAGGCATGAAGGCTGTCGTTTGGGGAGATGCAATTCAAATGATTATCCTTTTCATTGGGTTAATTGTCTGTCTTATTTACGGTTGGACAAATTTGTCCCAAACAGTCGAAGCAATATCATTTGATCCAAGTCGCTTGCAAGTTATTGATTTTAACATGGGCATAGGTGAAGGAGAAGAATATGGAATTTTCCCGATGATCATTGGAGGGCTTTTCCTTTACATCTCCTATTATGGTTGTGATCAAACGCAAGCTCAAAGAATGTTATCTGCAAAAAATGAAAGCACCATAAAACAACTTCTTTTGGCAAATGGACTTTTACGATTCCCTGTGGTATTGATATATTGTTTAATGGGTTTAATTATTGGAGAACTAGTAATGAGCACCCCAGAACTCCTTACAGACATACAAAATTTAACAGCTAAACACTTTCCTGCAGAATTTGAAAAAAGCGGTATAAAAGCTGATTTAATGATGCCTGTTTTCATTTTGAACTACCTACCGCATGGCTTGATAGGTCTGTTAATGGTTGGGATAATGTCAGCGGCTATGTCTTCTCTTAGTTCTACAATAAATTCACTTTCTGCGGTTACTGTAGAAGATATATTAAAAAGAAAAGGTATGGTTAATGACGGTAACTATATCAAAATCTCGAGATACATGGTTGTATTTTGGGGAGTAGTTTGTATTGGTGCAGCTTTTCTTTTTGGAGGAAGTAACAATCCTGTAATTGAGATTATTAATGCCATCGGTTCTGTTTTTTATGGACCTGTTTTAGCGACTTTTGTTTTAGCGATATATTCTAAAAAAATCAGTTCTTCAGGAATGAAAATTGGAATTATTTTCTCAGTACTATTCAACCTTATATTTTCTAAAACTATGCAGGAGATTATTGGTTTCGATCCAGGGGTCTCTGTATTTTGGATTTGGCTGAACTTTACTGGATTCTTCTTCGCCGTTATTATTGCGTATTTAATAAGTTACTTTTCACCACAGAAGCAAAAAGATGAAACTCTTCTAGAAAGACCTAAATTTACAATGGCTGATTTCCTTTGTAAAGAAAGCTATATTCTATTTGGATTTTTTGTTTTAATATTGGTTCTGTGCGCTTATCTTCCTGATATTCTATCTTGACATAAATAAGTAATAAGAAGTAAATAATTAGAATGCAACAGAGGATTACAAAGTATCTGCCTTTAAGTAGCCAAGTCAATTGTAAATAAAAATAAATGAAAATATTACTCTGCCCTGATAAATTCAAAGGCTCTCTCTCAGCCGAGCAAGTATGTCATGCAGTTCGTGAAGGACTATTAAGTGTTGATAGTAATTTAGAAATTATAAGCCACCCAATGGCAGATGGAGGAGACGGGTCTATTGAGATACTTAAATCATTGCTCAAACTTAAAGGCATAAAAATACAAACGCTCGACGGACTGAAAAGAAATATAGAAGCAAAATATTATTACAATGATGATTCAGCCTTTATAGAGTTAGCAAGTGCATCCGGTCTAGTATTGTTGAGTAAGGCAGAAAGAAATCCTATGACAACCTCCACTTTAGGTACTGGTTTATTGATGAAGGATGCTTTAGAACGAGGCTTTAAAAAACTATATTTATTCATTGGAGGAAGTTCGACAAATGATGCTGGGATAGGGATAGCTCAAGCTTTGGGTTTTGACTTTCTTGACAAAAAAGATTCATCTTTAGATCCAATTGGAAGTAACTTGGGCAAGATTCATAAGATTGTAAACAATAACCTTTATAATTTTGAAAATATGGAGATCACAGTATTATGTGATGTTACCAATCCAATGCACGGGCCAAATGGAGCTGCATTTGTTTATGCTGCACAGAAAGGGGCTAATGATCAGGATATTATCTCTTTAGACGAAGGATTAAAAAACTATTCTAGCGTATTAAAATTCCATCTCAATGTTGATCATTCTGACGAATCAGGAATGGGTGCCGCAGGTGCAGTGGGTGCATCTTTAGTAGGACTTTTAAATGCTAACTTGAAAAATGGTTTTGAAATGTTTTCTAATATTACTCGTTTAAAGGATGCTATTAAGAAATCAGATTTAGTCATTACGGGCGAAGGAAGTGTTGACCAAACATCTTTTCAGGGAAAGGTTGTAGGTAACATTGTACAAATTTGCAATAAATACCATATACCTTGTGGGATTATTGGAGGCATGTTGGAAGAAATAAATAGTTCTGATTTAAATATCAATTTTCAAAAATCTATCATTTCTATTGCCAAAGACTTGGCAGACGCTATGACTTCATCAGAACGTTTCCTTAACACTATCGGAAAAGATATTGCAAAAAATGAAATCAATTACCACTCAAAATAAAATAATAACAAATGGAAATTTTCAAGAGAATAGAAAAAGGTTTAACTAAGCAAGGTTACACTTTCGAACGTACAGATTATAATCGTCCTTGGGGTGGCTTCATTGTCATAAATGAAGATCATAAACAACAATTTATCAATCAATTTTTGGAAGGCAAATTGACCACAAAAGTGGACGTGGGAATGAAACTTAGTCCTAAAATATTAATCGTAGCTCCAGACCAGAGACTGTCTTGGCAGTACCATCATCGTAGATCCGAAATATGGCAAATAATAGAAGGGTCTGTAGGAATCATCACAAGTCTAACTGATATTGAAAATAAAATGGCAATTTATAATTCTGGCGACCGAATAGAAATTCCGATGGGAGAAAGACACAGACTTATAGGACTTGACAATTATGGAATTGTGGCTGAGATATGGGTCCATGAAGATCCTAGTAATCCATCCGATGAAGACGATATTGTACGTATACAAGATGATTTTGGGAGATGAAATAATCGATATTAAAAAAATACTGATTGCCTTTTCAATACAAGGTAAAACCTTTTTTTTTAAATACTAATAAGAAGGGATATTCAGAAGTAAATTCTAGTTAGCATCATTAATAGAAGTGAAATAATCACGACTATGTTTTATTTGGAAGGAAAATTTTAATATTAATAATATTTTGGCCTTAGCTGGTTTAGACAAGAGGTAATTTGTACACAAATTACCCAAGTCCAGCGGATATTTGGGTTGTTTTTTAACGTTAAAAGCTCACAAACGGCCCACGAATATTCTATTCGCTACACCGTTCAGCGACTGTTTGATCCGCCAGTTGGCGGAGAGTTTTGTGAGCTTAGTTAAAAAATTATGCAAATGTCGTTAAGAATCAGGCCAACGATGGCTTGCGAAGCAAACACGCAAGCCCAACAGGTAAAGCCTTGGGACAAGAGCTGGTATAAGGGATGGCTTTTACCTTTGAAAAATGTAATTATAATGGGTTGTGTATCTTGTAGTCAATACTTAAGTTATATGACCTAGGAAGGTGAGTAAAGCGATGGCTAATGAGATAATTATCATCCAGTGCGAAGTGCAGTGCCGGCTTCCATTTTTTAATTTCCATAGAATCTGAACAGTACTTAATGCCACCTAGATGTGAGCAAGTGTAAAACAAAAGGCAAGATGAGGTGGAAATGAGGTCTAATTTATTCACATAATTTCATTCATCATGACTAATTTATTTTTCATAAAACAATGCGATGGTATTGATATTGCTAAGGCTACTTTTGTTGCTTGTATTGCAAAAATGCTTAGTGATCATCGTATCATTTTTACAGACAAACGAACTTTCGATAATAATAAAACTGGTTATAATCAGTTTTTAAAATGGGTTCGCAAATGCACAGACAAAAATAATTTGATACTCTATAACATGGAAGCTACTGGAGTATATTATGAATCACTAGCCTACCATCTAAATAATCTTAAGAAAGACATTTCGGTTGTGCTTCCAAATAAAGCTTCACACTATACAAAGAGTTTGAATATTAAATCAAAAACTGATGAGATCGATGCTCAGGTTTTGGCACAAATGGGATGTGAAAGAAACCTGCGCAAATGGACGGCACCTATAGAGTTGTTTAGAGAACTTAAAGCCTTAGGAAGATTACATCATACTCTTGGTCATGATAAAACTATGGCAATCAATAGATTAAAGCAAATAAAATCAGGGTATAAGCCATTAGAAGAAGCGGTGAAATTTCACCAATCTAGTATCAAGCGCATAAAAAAACAACAAGGTTTAGTTATTGCTAAAATGATATCCCTAGCCAAAACAGATGAAAAAATCTGGAGTAAAATGTGCAATCTAACAACCATCTACGGTATAGCTATTAAGTCGGTACTTGTTGTAGTATCAGAACTCAACGGTTTTACGATGATTAATAATGTTAGGCAATTGGTTTCGTTTTGCGGACTTGATGTAGTACAGACACAGAGTGGAACTTCAATCAATGGAAAGAGCCGGATTAGTAAAAAAGGAAATAGTTTTGTAAGAGGGGCATTGTTTATGCCAGCGATGTCAGCTACACGAGGAGATAATGAAGTTGCTCGAAATTATCACCGATTAGTGGCAAATGGGAAAAATAAGAAGGTTGCATTAATTGCTACAGAAAGAAAAATCTTGATATTAATGTATACCTTATGGAACTCAGATCAACCATATAATCCTAATTACCAGACATTAAAAACATCTGGTTGTCATGAGGAGGAAGTACCTTCTTCGTCATCAACTCGAAGAGTTGAAAAGATGTGTAACATGGAAAAAGTAGTAGCATCCGTTAGGCTAACTACTACACAGAATGAACATCTGTACGATCAATCGTCGGATGTCCTCCTTCGTCAATTACAAATATGATAATTATTCTTCATTTTTCTTGGTTTTGTACACAGTACCTTTCGAAGAAAACACCCGATGCACAGCAAACACTCGATTTTTGGTCAAAGGTGGCTTTGCAAAGCAAAACGCCCAAGTTCTATGAATCTGTTTTGCCGAAGGTTTGCGCTGGTAAGCGCTGTAGGCCAAGCCAAAATAGAACGCCGGCAGCGCATTCGCCACCGTGCGTTTGTCTCTTCAGAACAAGCCACACTTGGGCGAGCGGCAAGGCTAATTAGAAAGTATATTAAATCGTATTACCTGTAAAACACTGTAAAACGGGGCAATCATTCAGAAGTTGTAGAGTTAAAACACTTATCCAATATGGGATTTCGCTATTTGCGAATATCCCCAAATAAAAAGGCTTCGATCTCTCGAAGCCTTTTTATTTGTCAGAAAAGAGCGAACATTACCCGCCGCACTCAACTTTAAGTTTCTTCATTTGTGTTTCCCATAGATCTTTTTGTTCTTCTACTTCATCATCATCACAGTAATCGACTAACTCCATTACAGTTTCATTTGTAATGTTAGATTTATACATATAGAATTCTAGATATTCTTCAGGATCATCTGCATCTTCCCATTTAAATCTTACCCTCTCTTCCTCTATGTCATCGACCATTGTGGCAATTTCTTCAGATCCATCCCAACTAAATGTGTAAACATCATCTTGGATATCCACCTCATCGCAAAACCATCTTACCAAAGTAGCAGGATCCGTAAGGAAGCTATATAGTATAGCTGGTGATGCTCTAAAGATAAATTCCATTTCAATTTTTTCTCTTCCCATTATAAAAAATGCTTTATGTAAATCATTATTTAATAATAATATAGTGTAGATTATTATGTCCTACGCCGCAAATAAAAATAAATAATCCATTTATCAAAAGAAATGAACTTTTTTCGTCAAACTTTAATTAATAGGTTGGGAATAGGAGAAATTTATTTACTCATTTAAAAGTTTAATAACTTAGTTTTAGATTTGGGTTGAATATTCCCTTTATTACCCGTACTTTTGCAGACTTTTAGTAGAAAAATAAGATAAAATATATATATGAGACAACTAAAAATTACGAAGTCGATCACAAATCGAGAAAGTCAATCTTTGGAGAAATACCTACAAGAAATTGGAAAGGTTGATCTTCTTACTCCTGAAGAGGAGGTGGATTTAGCCCAGAGAATAAAACAGGATGATCAAGAAGCACTTGAGAAGCTGACAAAGGCAAATCTTAGATTCGTAGTTTCAGTTGCAAAGCAATATCAAAATCAAGGACTTTCATTAAGTGATTTGATAAATGAGGGGAATCTTGGATTAATCAAAGCGGCTCAAAGATTTGATGAAACAAGAGGATTTAAATTTATCTCCTATGCCGTTTGGTGGATAAGACAATCTATCTTACAAGCTCTTGCAGAACAATCTCGGATTGTTAGGCTTCCGCTTAATAAGGTTGGTTCTCTTAATAAAATAAATAGAGCTTTCTCCCAATTAGAACAAGAATTTGAAAGAGAACCTTCTCCTGAAGAATTAGCTACTTTACTTGAAATCTCAACGGAAGAGGTAGAGACCACGTTAGGTGTTGCTGCAAGACACGTATCAATGGATGCTCCTTTTGTTGATGGTGAGGATAATTCATTATTGGATGTATTGGAGAATAATCAAACAGCAAAAACAGATCAATCATTAGAATATACACACTCATTAAGAACAGAGATAGAAAGATCATTGGGCACATTAACAGAAAGACAATGTGATGTGATTAAACTTTACTTTGGTATAGGAGTTGAGCATCCAATGTCATTAGAAGATATCGGTGATAAATTTGGACTTACAAGAGAAAGAGTAAGACAGATAAAAGACAAAGCAATAAATAAATTAAGATCAGCTTCAAGAAGTAAGTTGCTAAAGCATTACTTAGGGGCATAATAAAAAGTGTGTAGAACAAATTGCACA